>UEXM01003305.1_pt1 | contig 10405 bp, 9 predicted proteins | sample 1796661 | NCBI WGS metagenome assembly UEXM01 (sample SAMEA4772469, study PRJEB27181) | metagenome
CCCTGCTTACGACACTGAGCAGTCTCTGACCAACGCCTTCGTCAGCCGAGTGATCCTCGACGGTGGGTATGTGGAAGACGTGACTGAGGCGCACGACGCCATCGACGATCTGACCTGATCAGTTCTCTAATCTTCTGTAAAAAGCCTGCACTAATAAGCGGGCTTTTTGCGTTATAGCATACCTGACTCGGTAGTTCATCTTGGTCTCGTCACGGAACAGATGATCCTCCGCAGTCTGACTGGGGGTCAGCCTGTCGAAGTGCTTGTAGATAAACCCCATGTTCACCAGTGGATAGAGGACTCTTTCCCCCAGCTTCTTCTTGTTCATGTCGTAGTCCTCTGAGGCAAAGTCCTTGGTAAAGAACTCCAGGTCATAGGCCCATACTAAAAAGTCTAAATGACTGCTTGAAATATCTCTAGTGTCACAGAACTCTAGCTTTGTAGACCTGTAGTATTTGAGGTAGTTTCTATTCACGTACTTTTGATCGAGTCGTGAAAACTCCCTGAACAATCTGGTCTTACGGACCTTGGACTTAGGCATAATTAAATTCGTATCTTAGAACAAAGATATAGCCATGGAAGAGAAAGACATTACATTCATCGCGGAGGTCTACCATCTTATCAAGGAGATCGAGAGCCTCGTAGAAAAAAACAACATGTCACACAGGGTGATGGCAGCTATGTTTATCGGTGTCATGGACGAATCAGACCTTGAGGATATTGCCGATTCAGGAGAGTCAAGCGGTAATGTGAATATGCGCTCCATGTACAGCTTTAACATTGATGGAAACGAGGAGTACGAGATCATGAAGGGCATCATGGATGAAGCGTATCACTCTCAGCAGCCAGACCTAGGAGACCTGTTAGATGGTCTTGACATATCTTTGAACTGAATTAAAAAACATTTCAGTTATGGATGAGGGTCTGATTAGAAAGATCATCATAGGTCGTGACCCTAAAGACGCCATGGCCTATTATGTAGGCATGAGAGCAGGGGGAGGCAAGGTGTCTGCGATACTAGAAGATGAAAAAGCTCTTGTGAAGTACAACAAGAAGCGGTACCTTGTGTACATTGAAACAGATGAGGGGACACTCCTTTGGAAAGCCATTGATGAGATGCCCTGCATTCTGGAATTTGATTTAAACTTTTAATATGCGATCACTCAAGAAGTTTGTCGTCGAGCTCAAGAAAAGGCTCAACGACACAATGACTCTGGACAACGGTGTCGAGCTGTACGTTGACACGAAGTACAACGAGTTTGAACACAGGGTTACAGAAGGCCCAATCATCTCAGCCCCAGCCAAGTACGACATCGGGGCTCAACCTGGAGACACCCTGTACTTTCATCACCTTGTAGTAGTTAACGGAGGTCAGGGTCTGCTGGGGGAGGACGACCATTACCTAGTCCACTATCACCCTGAGACAGCAACTGAATCACAGGCTATTGCGTACAAGAACTCAGAGGGGGATATTGTTCCGCTTGGCGGATGGAGTTTGCTTGAGCCAGTAGAGCAAGAGGTCGAGGAGGATAGCAAGATTATAGAACTGGTGGAGCTCAAGGAGAAGCCAGTAAAGACTGGGCGTGTTGCGTTCACGGCTCCGTGGATTGAGGAGCTCGGTGTAGAGGTAGGAGATGTTGTAGGTATCCCCAAGAGTATGGACTACCGCATCAAGATCGACGGCAAGGAGTATTACAGAACTCGTGCCCAGGATTTCTTATACGTAGAGTCATGATTGGAAAGGAATACCTGATGGAGATCCTCGAAGAAGAGGAGTGCCTCACAGCAGACGGATTTGATGACGCCCTTGTTGGCTGTACCTACGGAGCCAACGTGGTCGCTGTATATGACATCAACAAGATGGTAGAGATCCTAATGAAAGACGGCACCGACTATGAAGACGCGGTAGAGTTTCTAGACTACAATGTAGTAGGATCATACCTCGGAGAAAAAACACCTTTATACGTAAACTTTGTCACGCAAGAAGTTCACAACGCTTGACGCTTCTTCTCGCCTCATGAACAGCATGGCTGTTGCCATCGACAACATGATTGAGGAAGTCAAGAAGCCAGTAGACCCAGAGGCTGGAGGCTCAGCCCGCAAAGCTGAGCTGCAAGCCGTCAAGCAGACAGCAGTGGACTGTAAGGAGTTAATCATCGAGCGACAGAAGCTTGAGCAAATGATCAAAGAGCTAAGCGAGAATGGAAAAATCGAAGAAGACAAAGACTACTCAGGAGGGTTCGCCGAAAGATTCTCAAAGTGATTGGAAGGATATCGTGCTCGAAAGGAACAAGCCTGACTTCAAATTCTGGGAGGAAGCTTGGAATAAAAAATAAACCTATGCGCTCGTAGCTCAGTTGGATAGAGCATTTGCCTTCTAAGCAAACGGTCACAGGTTCGAATCCTGTCGGGCGTACAAATTAAATACAATGGCCAAGGTACAAGTAAACAACTACAAGAAGAAGCGTGTTCGTCGCAAGGGGGTGCACGCCAAGACTAAGCAGTCTAAGAACAAAGCGTCTAAGAGCTACAAGAAGCCATACGCTTCTCAGGGCCGATAAACAATGTCTCCTTTAATCGACGTAGATGGATATGAAGATCAGGGGATTAAGATCGACCCTAACGGTTCGGTGGGCGAGAGTATTGAACTCCATGGGCTTCTTGTTGTCCTCCCGAAAAAACCAAAGCGATCTGAGATACTCTTCCATGACCAATCAAAATCTATGCAACTGTGGCGACGCATTCCTATGCCCGAAGAGTTGCAGAAGATACGAAGTATGGATGAGTGGTACGAGAAGCCTTCGGAGTTCCGCAGGAAATTTTCTGGTTTCATCGAGGGGGAGTTTGAGCGGAGGCGTAACGGTGTTTGGTTTTACAATCATGGCGTCCCTACGTACATCACGGGCAGGCACTACATGTTTCTCCAGTGGTCGAAAATCGATATCGGATTTCCTTCGTACCTTGCCTTCCAGCGCGAGATCTTTCTCCACATGGCTGCGTGCGAAGTTGACCCCCGTTGCATCGGTCAGCTTTATACTAAGTGTCGTCGTTCTGGCTATACCAATGTATGCAGTTCTGTTCTTGTGGACGAAGCTACGCAAGTTAAAGACAAGCTTCTAGGGATACAGTCTAAGACGGGTAAGGACTCCCAGGAGAATATATTCATGAAGAAGGTTGTTTCGATTTTTAAATCGTACCCCTTCTTCTTCAAACCCATTCAAGATGGAACGACCAATCCGCGCATGGAGCTGGCTTTTCGCGAGCCGAGTAAGAGAATCACGAAGAAGAATAAGACTTCGCAGAAGGGCGACGCTCTTAATACGATAATCAACTGGAAGAATACCACCAATAACGCATACGATGGTGAGAAGCTCCACATGCTCTACCTTGATGAGGCGGGTAAGTGGGAGAAGCCTGTCGACATTAGGGAGGCTTGGCGTATTGAGCGCACGTGTCTTATTGTGGGTAGGAAGATTGTGGGAAAGGCTCTGGTGGGTTCTACTGTAAACCCCATGGACAAGGGGGGCAAGGAGTACAAAGCTGTATGGGAAGACAGCAACCCTAACGAACGCAATGCAAACGGCAGAACCAAGAGTGGTTTGTATCGTTTGTTCATCCCAGCATACAACGCCCTTGAGGGCTTCTTCGACAAGTACGGTAACCCAGTTGTCTTAGATCCTGAAGAAGCTATACCTGGCCTTGACGGAGAAGACATCATGCAGGGGGCCAAGACCTACTTGAAGAACGAAAGAGATTCTTTGAAGTCTGATGCCTCAGAGCTGAACGAGGTGGTTCGTCAGTTTCCGTTTACCGAAGAGGAAGCATTTAGGGACAGTGTAGAGGCGAGCATCTTTAACATCGGCAAGATCTATCAGCAGATAGACAGCAACGAAGATCTGTATCCAAACCCAGTGATACGTGGCAACTTCTTATGGAAGGAGATGGACAAGGAAGTGGCGTTTACCCCTGACCCTAATGGCAGGTTTCGCACATCTTGGATGCCGCCTACAGAGATGCGCAATAAAGTCAAGGAAGAGGGGGGCAAGAAGGTTCCACCTCATGGTCACCTAGGCTGCGGCGGTGTCGACTCGTATGACCTTGACGCCACGGTTGATGGCCGTGGCTCTAAGGGTGCCCTGCATCTGTACAACAAGTTTAGCATGACGGAGACACACCCGTCCAACATGTTTGTTGTAGAGTATGCGTCACGTCCTGACTTGGCCAAGATCTTCTACGAAGATGTTCTGATGGCAGCTTTCTTCTACGGTTACCCACTCTTAATTGAAAACAATAAGTACGGCATCGTAAGATACTTTGAGTCAAGGGGTTACGATGGCTACGTAATGAACAGGCCAGATCACCTGAAGCCCCCAGGCAGCAGCAGCAATGTCAGGACCAAGGGTATCCCATCTAACTCTCAAGATGTCATCCACGCTCACGCTCAAGCAATCGAGCAATACATCTTTGATCACGTCGGGGAAAGAGAAGACGGTAGTGTTGGGAATATGTATTTCAACAGAACCCTGGAGGATTGGATTGGGTATCGCATTGACAAGAGAACTAAGTTTGACTTGACCATTAGTTCAGGTCTTGCGCTCTTGGCCGCGCAGAAGGTGAGGGTTGAAAAGAAGGTAAGCAAGTTTGACGACAAGAAGTTCTTCAGGCGCTTCAAGCCCAACGCCTAAGCCTTACTTAATTTACACTATATTTGCTAGATAAAGGAATACTGTAAATGTCCTACTCTAACGCGAATAAAAAATCCAGTACCTTTCCTGATCCGCTTGCTCCTGCTCAAGAAAAGCTTGAGAAGTCTTATGGGCTAAAGTACGCAAAAGCGATTGAGGGTAACTGGGGTAAGGTAGATGACGAATCTGGGACATACAGAAAACGTCGTAAAGAATTTGAGAGAAACCGTGACTACGCAAACGGGACTCAGGACACGACTATCTACAAGCAGATCCTAAACAGCCTTGACCCGAACAACGGAGACGGTACGTTGCTCAACCTTGATTGGGCTCCTGTACCTATCATCCCCAAGTTCGTAAAGATTGTAGTCAACAAGATCCTGTCTTCCGAGCCGTACCCAAATCTTCAAGCTATTGACCCTGTGTCTAGCAGCGAGAAGGATGCTAAGAAGCGCAAGCTTGAGATGCAGGTTCAGAACAAGGACTTGTATGCTCAGATGAAACAGTCTGGCATCAACATGTCCGAGGATCCCAGCCAGATTCCAGACACACTGGAGGAGGCAGAGATTTTCTTGGACACCAACATTAAGACAGACGCCGAGGTCGCGGCCCAGGTTGCTACCAACATGACTCTGTCTTGGAACGACTTCAATGACTCTACGTTTAGACGTTGTGTTAATGATCTCGTGACGTTGGGCCTGTCGGTGGTGAAGCGCGAGAACGATCCTAACCACGGAATCGTTACAGCTTACGTCGACCCATGTGACTTTGTACACAGCTACACTGAAGACCCCAACTTTAAGGACTTGGTGTATGCGGGTCACGTTAAGACCATCACCATTGAAGAGCTCAAGCGTACAGCTATGGGGGAGTTCGAGGAGGAGGAGTTCGAGAAGATTGCCAAGCAGGTGTCTGGTAAATTCAACAACGACTCCTCTGTGTTTGGTCGTAAACACTACGACGACAAAAGAGATCGGATGTCCTACGGATATGATGAGTACCGCATCCAAATCTTAGACTTCGAGTTTCTCTCTGTGGATTGCATGTACTTCGAGGACAAGGACAACCGCTTCGGAAACACAAACTTTTTCTTCAAGGGGGAAGACTACAGCGCACCTAAGAGCTCTGTCTTTGAGCGCAAGTCTCACAAGATGGAGAACGCCACAGTGTACGGAGGTAAGTACATTGTAGGTACCGACTACGTGTATGGGTACGGCATCAAGACCAACGTGCCCAAGAACATCCACGACATCAGCAAGGCTCGTCTGTCATACTCTGTGTCAGCCACGAATCTCCGTCGCATGATGCCTAAGTCTATTGTGGGCAGCATCACTGGTTTTGCAGATCAGCTTCAGCTTACCCACTTGAAGATCCAGCAGGCGGTCGCCAAGGCCAAGCCTGATGGATTGATTGTAGACATCGAGGGGCTTGACAACGTTCAGCTCGGTAGGGGCGGGGAGCTCCAACCACTGGAGATCCAAGACATCTACGAGCAGACTGGTGTCTTCTACTACAGGAGCAAGAACCCAGAGGGTGGATTCCAAAACCCACCCGTTCGTCCGCTGGATAATACCATCCGCAACATCAACCAGCTTATTGGTTTGTACAACCACTATCTCCGCATGATCCGTGACGCTACGGGAATCAACGAGGCTATGGATGGTTCGACACCAAAGAGCGAGGACTTGGTTGGGGTGAGAGAGCAGGCCATTGCAGGTGGCAACAACGCCATCTATGATGTGACCCACGCATCTATGATGCTGTTTAAGAGAGTAGTGGAGGATGTAGTAAAGTGCTTGCAGATACTACCGCCCGAGTCGGTCTTGTATAGGGTGTACGAGAACGCAGTTGGCTCCACAAACATGAGCGTCGTGTCTTCGTTCTCTGATCTCCCCATGTACAACTTTGGTGTCATGGTTCGGAAGCAGATGGACGACAAGGACAGAGCGTACTTGGAGCAAAACATCCAAGTAGCGCTTTCGCAAAGAGAGATTGATATCGAGGATGCTATCGCCATTCGCCAGTTGCGTGACGTCGACCAAGCTGAAAGGCTCTTGGTCGTTCGCCGTAAGAAGCGCATCAAGCAGCAGATGGAGCAGGCGCAAGCCAACTCTCAGGCCCAGGCGCAAGCAAACATTCAAACTGCCCAGGCAGCATCACAAGCTAAGGCTCAAGAGATTCAGCTCAAGGCTCAGCTTGATATGCAGATGGAGCAGGTGAAGGCTAAGTTTGAGGCAGAGCGTATGCAGATGGAGCACACGATGCGTAGGGAGGTTGAGATGATTAGAGCTCAGGCCACTCTCGGGTTCAGAACTGAGGAGCAGGAGTTCAAGGAAAAGCTTGAAGTTCTCAAGGAGGACAGGAAGGATGAGCGCGTTGATCAGCAGGCAGCCAAGCAGTCTAAGCTTATCTCTCAGAGAAAAGGTAATCGAGGAGAGATTGAAGAATCTCAAAGTGTCAACGTCAATGAACTCTTGAAGTAATGTCAAGTATCAATCTAGATAGATCGTCCAGGCTGGACATCCGCTGCAGAAAAGGAGACACGTTTAAGCTGATCTTCACATTTGATGCAGATCAGTCTAGTGCTCGCCCTGTTGCTGGTTGGAAAATGCAGGTGCGCACCACGGCTGATGATGAACAAACGCCTCAGTTAAACGTCATAAACAATGGCACTACTTACTTCGCTTACTCTGACGCTGGAAAAAAATTGACACTAACTATTCCTTCTGGGGCCATGAATTTCTCGGGTCAGTTTGTGTATGATATTCAGCATGCTGGCTCTGAAACAGAAACATTTTTTCATGGAGTCTTTACAGCTGTTGAAGACGTAACCAACACGTAATATGGCAGAGGTTAACCTTACACTAGGGGATCCAATCGAAGTGAAGGTCACCCCTGCTGAGGGGGCGACCAATGTCACAGTAGCTTCTGCGTCTCAGAATGTAATTCAGGTCCAAGCCGCCATTGCTACGAACGGCTTGCAAGGTGCGGACGGTGCGGGTGTGCCAACTAGCCCTCCTGGGGCTACGGGCCAGGCACTTGTCAAGAGCAGCCCTGTAGTCAATGCCACAGAGTGGGCTTATATTGATAAGCTTCATATTGCTGTAAGAAACACTACGGGATCCACAATTCCTGCTGGCAGCGTTGTGTATGCCTCTGGCCTCCAAGGAGAAAACGTTCTTGTTGACTTGGCTGACGCTAGTGATTCTAGCAAAATGCCAGCCATTGGGTTCACTTATGAAGACATTTCCAACAACAGCAGTGGCGATGTAATTAGTGCTGGGGTTTTAAATCAAAACATTCAAAGTGTTACTGGAGCAGCGGTTGGTAAAACCATGTACGTTTCAGCTGCATCCGCAGGGGCTGTCACTGTAACCAAGCCTTCTGGCTCTGGCAATCTTGTTCAGAATGTTGGGGTTATACTGAAGGCCAACAATGACATTGTACAGAAGTTTAAGGTTTCTGCGATTGACAGAACCAACGACATCCCTAATCTTGACAGCGGTCACTTCTTCTTGGGTGGTGCAACAAACACCACCTCCCCTTACGAACTTCCCACTTCGTCTCCTACCAACGGCCAGTTGCTAAAGGCTGACGCCAATGGAAACCTTGTCTTTGTAAATACCAGCGAGGTTACAAAGAACATCGGCACGGTAAACCTTACGACTACGGAGACCACAAGGAACCTTGACATCATTGAGAATGGCCACCTGAACATTAGGGATGCTCAGGATGCCACCATTTTTTATATTGATGAAGCAAATAAAAGGGTAGGAATAAATACTACTACACTTGACAAACCTGCTGCTCTGTTTGTCAACGGAGACGTACTGTTTAAGGACGCTTCGACCATTGGTGTAGAGGGGGGTCAGAGTTTTACTATTGGTGAAATTGGATCAGCATCAGGTACAGCAACTGTAAATATAACAGGTGACCTCGCTGTAAGCGGTAACTGCACGGTAAACACAAACCTCAAGTTTGGTTCTGGCGGCAATCAGCTTCTTGCTCACGACGGCTCTGTGTTTCAGTTTGGCAAGAACGGATCTAATCTTGCGAACTACAAGTTCAACAGCGACGTAGGAACAGTCACATTTGAAAACACCACAGACGTAGAGCTGAAGAATGCGGGTGGCCTCAAGCTATTCAACGGGTCTAACAGCATTGCTGTCAAGTCTCCTAGCCTTTCGAGTTCCTACTCACTTACACTGCCAAACTCCTCTGGCACAGACGGCCACGTCCTGAAGACAGACGGAAGCGGTAATACTTCGTGGGTGGACGTTACTGCAGTGAGCGATGCAATCCTTGACACAGACTTTTCTGGAGCCAGCGGCCTCATGAAGAAGGTTAGTGCTGGAACATACGCCATCGCCACAGCTAATACCGACTATCAGGTACCTCCGTCAGAGGGGGCTTTTGCAAACGGAGACAAGACCAAACTTGACTACATTACAGTCGGTTCATCAATCAATCTCGGTCAAGCTGTACTTACAACAACATCTGATGTAAGCAGTGCATCCTTTGTAGATGTTGATGCTACATTTGGTTCTCCGACTAACAACTTGGTTCCCAGCCAGTTGGCAGTTAAAACTTACGTGGACAGCCACGTCAAGACGGCCATCTACTCAGACTCCAGCGACAACCCTCAGTTGGCAGCTGGTGTCACAGCTGCAGAGGTAAGGACTCTTATTGGGGCCATTAGTGACTACACGGTTACTCAGGGCGATGTGACTGCTCATCAAGCTGCTCTATCTATTGCCACCACTCAGCTTACTGGACTGTCTGCGTCGGGCAACGTGTCTGGAATCACACTTAATCAGACTAATGGAGCGTTTACTCTTGGTGGTAGCTTAAATACAATCCCTGTTGCTGGGGGCGGAACAGGAGCCACTAATGCTGCTGCAGCAAGAGCTAATCTTGGGGTTGACGCCGCAGGCGCAGATAATTCTACGGATGTTACTCTTGCGAATACAAACTACTTGTCTTTAAACGGGCAGCAGTTGACTGGAGGCACTGTCCCAATCGGTAGTGGCGGTACGGGGGCCACTAATGCAGCTGGAGCGAGAGCAGCTTTAGACCTTGAGGACTCTGATATTAGGGGCAAGATCTCAGCAGGTACTGGCATTTCTTACAACAGCTCGTCTGGTGTAATTACAAACACTGCAAGCGGTGTCGATGAGCTGAATGATCTTAGTGATGTAACGGTTGGCTCAGAAAGTGCAAACGACTACTTAGTCCATGACGGGTCAGGGGCTTTTGTAAACCAGTCCCTTAACATCGTCCACGATGCGACTCCAATGCTTGGTGGCAACCTTGATGTCTTAGCCCGTGAGATTGTTTCTAGCAATAACAGAAACATTGTACTCAATCCACATGGGGTTGGGAATGTAAAGCTTGGTAATTTTACGTTTGACGGCGATCAAGATCTGACCAGTAAAAACGATTTCGTTCTTACATACAATGAGAGCGCTAATCTCATTTCTCTTGAGGCGGCTTCAACTGCCAGCGGAACTGTAGATACAAGCGGAACACCAGCTAACGATCAGATCGCAATCTTCACAGATGCAGATACGATTGAGGGTAACGCTAATTTGTCATTTGCACAAAACGCAATCACGCTAAAAGCAACTACGGGTCAAGCTGGTTATGGTGGGCGGCTTCTTTTTGGGGTTGACTTCGCTGATCAATATAACGGCGATATTGTAAGTTTTGGATCTGGTCCA
>UEXM01003306.1_pt1 | contig 10403 bp, 12 predicted proteins | sample 1796661 | NCBI WGS metagenome assembly UEXM01 (sample SAMEA4772469, study PRJEB27181) | metagenome
GCTCTCACTACCTGTTTGCCACTTCAACACCAGAGGGTTTGGAGTTTATGCGTCCAGGTGTCCCAAAGCTGATTATCTACATTTCAGACGAAGAAGAGCAGACTCCTCTAAGTGTTGAGCATTTTAAAGAATGGCTTGATGAATATCATGCTGGCACACAACATGATATAATCGCAATAGCAATCAAGGAATACTCAGATCCTGATTGTATGCTATTAGAATCACACATAGGGTACAAATATGATCAGCTAGCTCAATACTACAACAAAAGAAGTATAAACTTTTGTGGTGATTGGGAGGTAGCTTTGGCGGATAGTAGCTTCTTGTTGTCTCCCATTACTTATCTTGGTCTATCTGAGACTCCTGTTGAAGAATCGATCGTTGTTTACCAAAATGGCGAAGAAGAGGAAATGTGGTACTACCTTCCAGAAACTAACACAGTGTATTTTGAATTTGTTCTGGATGAAGGTTCTGTAATAGAGATTGGATATAAGACCGTATCAGAATAGAATAAACGTTTTTAGAAACCTATGTTATTATCCGAAATGTCCCTCGGAGAGATAATGGAAAATATTAAAGATTCTTTGGTCCTATTTGATGTTGATGGAACTCTAACTGAACCAAGGCAAAGAATTTCAAAAAAGATGATAGAGTCTTTAAGACAACTATCGTTTAATACAGAGATCGGCTTATTGACTGGCTCTGGGCTTGATTATATCAAGGAGCAGCTTTGGCCATTGCTAGCCGATAAAGAGGTTAGTCTTAACTGCCATGTTCTTCCTTGTAACGGGACAGCGTATTACATTCCAAACCCAGAAGCCCCAGGTAACTTTATTGAAATCTTTAAAACCAGTATGGAAGGCAAGCTTGGGTTTGAGGTATTCAATGGTGTAATGACTGCTTTAATGATTCTTCAGGGGCGCTTGGCTGAAGAAGACTACGACATCTCCTTTACTGGTCACCATTTCCAAAACAGAGGCTCAATGATAAATTGGAGCCCAATAGGAAGAAACGCCAACAACGGAGATCGCCAGCAGTTTATCGCTATGGATAGAATGTATGGAATAAGGAAAAGGTTTTTGCGTGAGTTTAGAGAAGAAATGCTTTCCAGAGGAATTGAGGATGTCACAGTTAAATTTGGTGGCGATACTTCGTTTGACATCTACCCAACAGGGTGGGATAAAACTTTTGCTTTAAAACACTTTCCAGAAACAAACTGGGATGTTATGTTTATAGGAGACCGCTGCGGACCAAATGGAAATGATCGAGAGATTTTTGAACATCTTAAAGATTCAGAGCGTTCCTTTGAAACAAGCGGTCCAGAAGAAACAATAGAAATAATTGACATCTACATTAATAAGATAATAGGAGAGTTAGATGAGTGATAAAAAACCAACAGTTATGGTGAGCGGTGGTTTTGATCCTGTTCACATAGGACACATTAGAATGATTATGGAGGCTTCCACACACGGCGATGTGATCGTCGTTGCGAACTCCGATAGTTAGCTTTTTAGAAAAAAAGGCTTTGTCTTTATGGAATTTGATCAGCGTGCTGAAATACTTTCTGCTGTGAAAGGTGTTGTCAAGGTATCTGGAGTTGATGATTCAGACGGCACTGTATGCGAAGCAATCCGCCGCCTAAAACCAGACTATTTTGCTAATGGGGGCGACAGAAGAAGGAATAATACTCCCGAGCAATCAGTCTGTGAGGAGTTGGGTGTTAAAATGATTTGGAGTGTAGGAGGGGACTATAAGGCAAATTCTAGTTCCACACTCATAGAAAGAGTTATGACTTCCACCAGACCTTCACAGAAGTAGCACGATAAAAGCCCTATTTAAAATAGGGTGTTTGTTGATGAATAACGGGTTTAATATGAAAACGTTAAAATTGGATGCGACCTATCGCCCAGTCGCGGTGGTTGATTGTATAGAGGCGCTTGTTTTGTGTATTGTTGGAAAAGCAACTGCCGTAGAAGAATACGAACAAAGGATTTACTCTCCAAGTGTTTCTTTCAAGATACCATCAGTCATAGTTCTCAAAAATATTGTTAAATACTTTAGTAATGGTTTCACCCCCAACCGCCCGAATGTTATTTGGAGAGATAATAACACTTGTCAGTATTGTAATAAAAAATTCTTATCTTCTGATCTCACCCTTGATCATATTATGCCAAAATCACGCGGCGGCGAAAACATTTGGACGAATCTAGTAGCGTCCTGCAAGAAGTGCAATCAGAAAAAGGGCAACAAGACGCCGGAAGAAGCTGACATGAAGCTTATAAAAAAGCCTGTTAAGCCAAGCAACTCAATACTTAGACACACTAGCGAAATAGACCCCATTTGGGGGATCTACCTATGGACACCGCTGCATCGTCGGTAAAAACGGTGGGGGGCTGCCGACCCTAACGTAGGCAGAGGTTTTCGGTCATCCTAATTCTAGATTAAAACCGATTCTTCTATTCCTTTGGCTTCACTATTTAAGGTAGTCATAGGAGATTTGATGGCTAAGAAAAATTATGTCCTTGATACAAGCGTGTATCTTACAGATGCAGATGCTTTATACAAGTTTGGCAACCACGACATCTTTATACCGCTAAAGGTGTTAGAAGAAGTAGATAAACACAAAAAACGTCAAGATTCCGTAGGAGCGAATGCTAGAAAGATTATTCGCACTCTCGATGAACTTAGACTTAAAGGTAGTCTTTATAAAGGTGTAAGAATAGATAAAGGCAAAGGGCTATTAAGAGTTCTTTCTTATGAGGTTCTTAAAAGTGTTGTCTTTCCTGCTGATCTCGATCTTAGGATACCAGATCACATAATTCTTGCAACAGCAATGGCTGTAAGAGAAGAATCAAGTAGAAAGACTTTTGTGGTTTCTCGCGACATTAACATGCGCGTTATTTGTGATTCACTTGGCCTTGTTGCCGAAGATTACAAAACGGAAAGAATAATAACTTCCTCTGAGGAGCTATACTCTGGTTTAGTAAAACACCTTGTAGATGATCAAGTTATAGATCGTTTCTATACTGGAGAAGAAGTGACCATTCATGAAGATGAAGTGAAGGCAAAATGGTATCCCAACCAGTATGTGCTTTTGGTTAGCAACGCTAATGATAAAAAGACCTGCATAGCTCGCTTCTATACCCACTTCCAGCCCTTGAAAAAAATTACCCATGACAAGATACCTGATTGGAAAATTTCTTCAAGGAACAAGGAGCAGGCGTTTGCTATCGATCTTCTTTTAGATCCCTCAGTCAAGGTTGTTTCTCTTGTTGGCCGCGCTGGGTCTGGTAAAACTCTCTGTGCGATTGCTGCTGGACTACAACAAACCATTGGCTTGAGAGGAAGTAACCCATACGACAGAATGATTGTTTCTAGACCTGTCCAACCCCTTGGAAAAGATATTGGCTTCTTGCCTGGCACAATGGAAGAAAAAATGCTTCCTTGGTTGATGCCCATACAAGACAACTTGCAGTTTCTGCTTGGTGGAGATAAAAATACTCTACAAATGTACGTTGGCAATGGTAAGATAGAGATAGAGGCATTGACCTACATTCGTGGTCGCTCAATAGCAAATGCCTTTATCATTATTGATGAGGCACAAAACTTGACAGCACACGAAATCAAGACTATAATGACTCGTGTTGGAGAGGGAACCAAGATTGTTCTTACTGGCGACATTGAGCAGATTGATAATGTTTATGTTAATGAGACCACCAATGGTCTTGCCCACGCCGTTGAGAAGTTCAAAGAGTTTCCACTCTCTGGACATGTGACCTTCACTCGTGGAGAAAGGTCGGAAGTTGCCACACTTGCTTCAAAGGTATTGTAATGCTTATCCAAATACTTGTTGGACTCCTCGCTGGTAACATTCTTGAGTGGGTAGTTCACAAGTATTTTTTACATAACCTTGGAAAGAAAAAGGCATCGCTTTTGTCTTTTCATTGGGGTATTCATCATAAAATAGCAAGAAGGTGTGGGTTCACGGATTCCAATGTGTCTCACCGAGAAATAATTGGTGTTTTGTTTTTATGCCTTTTGTTTCTACCAGTTTCCTATTATTTTCCAGCACTATACATGGCTATGTTTTTTCATGCTATGCTGTATTTAGTAATTCACAACTTGCTACATAAGAATCCAAAGTTAGCTTTCAAATATTTTAGATGGCATTACGACCATCATATGGGCAAAGATCAAGACAAAAATTGGTGTGTTGTCCACCCCCTAGCAGACTACTTATTCAGAACACGGAGAAAATATGAGTACAAAAGATGAAATGGCAGGAATAGTTGTTGCTGCCGAGAACCCCCTTAAAGAAATACTTCTTGAGTATGTGGGAAAGAAATACGCAACCGAAGAAGACGAAGGTGAGTTTGAGGTCACCGTACAGATGATTGTTGATACTCTCGCCCACGAGTTCCCAGAGTTCGTAATGATTATGGCAGAAGAAAACTGGGTCCGTGGTTACAAAAAAGGATTAGACGATGCTACTAGAATACATACAGCACCGCCAGCAGATGCTTGACGAGAAAGACGACTTCTACACTCCCACAGGCATTCAGGTTTTCACAAAAGACCAGATGGTTGATGACTCTATTAGTGTTGAGTCTGTGATAGCAAAATTTGAATCAAAGCTTCCAGAACACATTAGAAATGAAGTCGAAATGATCATTGTTGGACATTTTGATGAGTTTGAGCAGAGAGACATTAACGCATTCTATAAAGACGGCGCCCTCTATGTTTCCAACTTTCAAAGCAATAATAATGATCTGTTGGACGATCTTGTTCATGAAACAGCACACTCCCTAGAGGAAGCCTATGGTTATGAGATCTACGGAGACGGAAGAATAAAACAAGAGTTTTTATCAAAGAGGACTCACCTATACCATATTCTTTGGGAAATGGGCTTCAAGGTTCAACAGAAGCTATTCACAGATGCAGAATACAACCAAGAGTTTGATGAGTTCTTGCTACAAGATGTTGGGTATGATAAGCTTTCTGAAATTTTGAAGGGCGTCTTTGTAACCCCTTATGCGGCCACTTCTTTAAGAGAATATTTCGCAACAGCATTTACAGAGTTCTATCTCCATCCAGATAGCCACGGATACTTGAAAAAGGTATCCCCAGAAGTTTATAAGAAACTTGTTTTGCTTCACAGGCTAGATAAGGCTTGACACTCACACCCGGAGGTGTTATGTTAGAGGTATAAGGAGATTATTATGCCTCACATTTCATTTTCGGCATTGAAGGACTGGAACTTTTGTGCTTGGTATCACAAGCTCACACGCATTGACAAGGTCTCACGCTTCGAGGGCAACGCTTTCACTGCTTTCGGAAACGCGATCCACGATGTATGCGAAAAGAAGCTTCTCAAAGAAGACATCGACGAAGAGAAAGTATTTCTCGATAAGTTTGAGCACTTTCTTTCAGAGCTTCCAGAAGAGCAGGACAGTAAGCTTGTAGAGCAGATGCGAACACAAGGTAAAGAGATTATTCCAGAGATTGAGGATGCGCTCGAAGATTACTTTGGTGATTACGAAGTGCTTGGTGCTGAGATCCCACTCAACGAACCTATTCAAGATGAAGACACTTTTATCTTTAAAGGCTACATTGATGGAGTGGTCGCAACGCCTGACGGCAAGGTTCACATTTTTGACTGGAAGAGTTGTTCTTGGGGTTGGGACGCCCGAAGGCGCAACGCGCCAATGACGACTTATCAGCTTACTCTTTACAAGCATTACTTTGCTAGAAAGATGAATGTAGACCCAAAGGACATTGAGACTCACTTTGCTCTTCTCAAGAGAACCTCAAAGAAGGATAGAGTAGAATTTTTTAGAGTAACCTCCGGTCCAAGAAAAACTGAAAATGCTCTAAAACTTTTGAAAAAAGCTCTATACAACATTAAAAACAAGAGGTATATTAAGAATCGCCTGTCTTGCAAGAATTGCTCTTTTAACAAGACGGAGCATTGCAGATAGAGGAAGCATGAAAAAGAAAAAGATTTTGGTCTTATCGGACCACCCACTTTCCCCATCAGGAGTGGGGAGCCAAACAAAATACTTTATTGAGTCACTTTTGAAGACAGGTAGATACCAGTTTATTTGTCTCGGTGGTGCCATAAAGCACGAAAACTATACGCCCCAGCGAGTTGATCCTTGGGGTGAGGATTGGAAGATTTTTCCAGTTGATGGCTATGGAAACCATGAGATTATTCGTTCTGTGCTTCAAAAGGAACGTCCAGACGCTCTATGGTTTATGACCGACCCACGCTTTTATGGTTGGCTATGGGAGATTGAAAACGAAGTTAGAGCAAATCTGCCAATGGTTTATTATCATGTTTGGGATAACTTCCCATCCCCACACTTTAATGCTGATTTTTATAACTCTACAGATGTTGTAGCCTGTATATCAAAGGTAACTCATCAGATTCTACAAGATGTGGCGCCCGATGTTGAATCACATTATCTACCACATGCCGTAAATGAAGAGTATTTCCATCCTTCTCGAAATAATGAAGAAAAGAAACAAGTAGAAGAGTTGCGAAATAATGTCACGAGAGGGAAGCCAAGCAAGAAAGTGTTTTTCTGGAATAACCGCAACGCTCGCCGCAAGCAAAGCGGCACTCTTATTTGGTGGTTTAAGGAATGGCTTGATAAAGTGGGGCATGACAAGGCTATGCTATTGATGCATACCGACGCCAAGGATCCTCACGGACAGGATCTGCCACACATTATCAATAAGCTTGGTCTGTCTGACGGGCAAGTTTTGCTTTCTACCACAAAAGTAGATCCAAACCAGTTAGCTAATCTTTACAGGGTGGCAGATTACACAATCAATATCTCAGATGCTGAGGGCTTCGGATTAGCCACTCTTGAATCTATGTCTTGTGGCACACCAATTATTGTTAATATGACGGGCGGACTACAAGAACAAGTCACAGATGGAAAGAATTGGTTTGGATTTGGCATAGAGCCGTGCTCCAAAACTGTCATTGGGTCTTTACAGGTTCCGTATATTTACGAAGATCGTATTAGTCAGAGAGACTTTGAGAAGACAATGAATAAGGCACTCAAGAATCCGGCAAAGAAGTATAGGCAAATGATATCCGCTGGACGCCGCCACGTCTTAAAGAACTACAACTTTGAGAACTTTGAGAAGACTTGGGTTGATTTGATGGATAAGATAATTGAAGAACGCGGCTCTTGGGAGACAAGAACTGGATATAAGAAATGGCACTTATTGGAGGTAGCGTGAGAAAAAAGATTTTATTAAAAGCCCCCCTTCTAACTCGAAGTGGATATGGAGAGCAAGCGAGGTTTGCGCTTCGATCGTTAAGATCGCGCGAAGATCTTTTTGAGATCTATATACAGCCCCTCGATTGGGGTCAGACTTCCTGGGTTACTGATATGGGAACAGAGCGTGTGTGGATTGACCAGACAATCGAAAAGACTATCGGACACATCCAACAAGGTGGTCAGTTTGATATTTCTCTACAAGTCACCATCCCAAATGAGTTTCAGCGTATGGCTCCTATAAATATTGGCTATACTGCTGGTATTGAGACCACAAAGATCGCTCATCAATGGATTCAAAAAGCCAACGAGATGGATAAAATCCTTGTTGTTTCTTCTCACTCCAAGAAGGTATTCGAGAATACAGAATATCAAGCGAAGAATCAACAAACAGGTCAGCAGGTTAGCTTACGAACTCAGACCCCCGTAGAGTTCATCAATTATCCTGTGAAGACCTATGAGAGTCTACCAGAATTGGAACTTGAGCTTACAACTGCGCTCAACTTCCTTACAGTTGCTCAGTTTGGCCCAAGAAAGAATCTTCAAAACACTATCAAATGGTTTATTGAGGAGTTTAGAAATGAAGATGTCGGACTCGTTGTGAAGTCCAACCTCGCCAAGAATTGTCTTATGGATAGAAAGAGACTCCACGGAGATCTCACAAACTTCCTACGCCAACAGGGAGAGAGGCAGTGTAAGGTATTCCTCCTACACGGCGACATGACAGACGAAGAAATGCACGCCCTTTATCACAACCCCCAAATCCATGCATTTGTCTCTCTCCCCCACGGCGAAGGTTTCGGACTCCCTCTATTCGAGGCTGCTTATTCAGGACTCCCTGTGGTCACCGTAGGTTGGTCTGGGCAGCTTGATTTTCTTGTAGATGCTGAGGGTCAAGAACAATTTTATAATGTAGCCTTTGACCTACAGCCAGTCCAGAAAGAGATTGTTTGGGACGGGGTTATTACCAAAGATTCAATGTGGGCGTATGCTCGTGAAAATTCTGCTAAGGAGCAGATGCGTCTTTGTTATGAAAATATCAAGGCTGATACAATAGTGTGGAATAACACTCGCTTGCCTGAGCGATTCTCTGCTGAGAAGATGTATGAGCAGTTTGTTGGCGAGATCATTGAAGAAGAAGAGGAAGTTCCTTTGGAAAATATTCCAAAGATCTCTCTAATAACATCAGTCTTTAAAGCTGAAGAGTATGTGGATCAACTAATAGAGGACGTAACTCGTCAAACTATTTTTGAGTCTCATTGTGAATGGGTTGTCCTAAACGCTAACAAGGCGGGGGATGAATACGAAGAGAAGGCTTTTCTAAAGCTTCAAGAGAAGTATCCAAATAACATTGTTTATAAACGTTTAGAGCAGGATCCTGGCATATATGCTACTTGGAATATAGGGATCGAAATGGCTACTGGTGACTTTGTGACAAATGTTAACTGTGACGATCGTAGACCTTCTTGGGCTTTTGAAAAACAAGCGAAACTCTTGGTCACCAATTCTGATATTGATTTGGCTTATAATGATTCCTATATCATACACGAACCAAATATAATGTGGGAAAACGTTCAACCAAATACTCAAAAATACAATTTTGAGCAGTTCTCTAAAGAAGCCATGCTTAGGGGAAACTTGCCACACAATAATCCAATGTGGCGCAAAAGCGTTCATGACAAATATGGCTATTTTAATGATGAATACAGATCGGCTGGCGACTGGGAATTTTGGCTCAGATGTGCTTTTGGTGGCTCAAAGTTTAAAAAGTGTGGAGACATTTTGGGAATTTATTATTTCAATCCCAAAGGGATGTCAACAAATCCAGAACATAGTTCTTGGAAAAGAAACGAAGAGAGAAAGGTTTTTCAACATTATATGAATATTCTTCAAGAACAAACGCTATAATGGACTTGTGTACGGTTATAAGTGAGAGATTTATACCACAAGCCTTAAATTTGATTCAAAGCTACAGGGTCCACTCCTATGATCATAATATATATGTATATTATTTCAACACTAATAGGGAAAAGTTAAATATTTTTGTTGAATTGTTTGGAGATAGAGTAAAATTAATTGAAGTACAAAATGTATGCGAACACGCATTGAGTCCAAGGGTTTTCTTTTATAAAGTTTATGCCATAAGGGATTGCCTGCTAAATCATTCAAATGGCTTTATCTATTCAGACTCTGCGAATTGTTTTGTTAGAGAAGCAAAAGATATACACAATCACCTAATAGACGACTCTTTGTTTTTATCATACCCATATGAAGGCTTAACAAACAAGTATTGGACCACAAAAGCTTGTTTTACGACTATCAACGCGCCAGGAGCAGATTTTATGCCACAATATTGGGCTGGGTTCCAGGTATACAGAAAAACACAAATAAATATTAATTTTGTAAATGAATTATATGATTATATGTTGTTGCCCGCCGTGGCACTTCCTGATACTACAACAAAAAAGCCTGATGGGTCAACAGAGGCTTGTATAGAACACAGGCAAGATCAATCTGCCCTATCACTGCTCATACATAAAAATAACAGACATCAATTTTTTAATGTTGAGAAAAATAATTTATATGGTGATTGGCAGACCTTTGTAGATTTTGATAACACATATGAACACAAATTTGATAAAATGGTGCTATCTCCAAGAGAATCAAAGTTTGGAAAATTTAGGTTTTTGAATGTTTGAGTTAGGCTATCTGGGTCATGCTGGTTGGCTAATAAAAAATAAAGAATTAACAATCTTGTGCGACCCATGGTTTAATCCATCTGGCGCCTATTTTGGTGAATGGAAACAATTTCCAGATAACTCGCATTTATTGACAGAAGTTTTATTAACCGATGTAGATGTTATTTATATCTCCCATATTCACGATGATCATTGCGATCCTTGGTTTTTGAAACAGGTAGATAAAAAAATTTGTGTCTTAATTCCTCGGTTTAAAGATAAAACACTCTTAAAGACTCTATCACAACTTGGATTTCAAGATATTCAAGAATTAGACAGAAGTGAGACATTAAAATTAAATGATGTTAAGATAAAAATTATAAAGGATGAGGGTTACTTAGATGTGTACTTTTTTTTATTTTTATATGATGGG
>UEXM01003307.1_pt1 | contig 10403 bp, 7 predicted proteins | sample 1796661 | NCBI WGS metagenome assembly UEXM01 (sample SAMEA4772469, study PRJEB27181) | metagenome
ACCTCCAGTCACAACTCGCTGAGATGAGCTTGTTTAACGCGAAGCTGCTCTACACCAATAAGCTGCTAATGAATAGCGATCTCAGCCAGACCCAACGGGCACAGGCCATAGAAACGCTCGATGATGCCGCAAGCTTGCGAGAGGTGAAGCTTCTATTTAAGACTCTTACGGAGTCATTTAGTAAGCGCGCAGAGGGTAAAACATCCTCTCGCAACATCGGTGGCGCAAGCCGCCCAACCAAGTCTGCATCAATGAACTTGAACGAGTCTCCAGAGGCTAGTCGCTGGGCATTGCTTGCAGGTATAAAGTAACGAAAACTTTAAAATCTAAGGGAGATTTATAATGTCTAAGTTTTCACTCGAAACACTGGCTGAAGGAATTCGCCAGCGTAACGTCGGTGAAGAGAGCTCCCGCCTGGTCGAGAAGTGGTCGCGCACTGGCCTCCTCCGCGGTATGGATGGAACCAAACGAGAAAATATGGCTCGTTTGCTTGAAAACCAAACTGCAGAGCTGCTGAGAGAGCAAAGCTCTATCTCAACAGGTGGCGGTGGTCTGACCTCTTCTGGTGACCTTCGCGGTTTCTCTAACATCGCATTTCCAATCGTTCGTCGTGTATTCGGCGGATTGGTCGCAAATGAGCTGGTATCAATCCAGCCCATGAGCTTGCCTTCTGGCCTGCTCTTTTACCTTGATTACACTTACGGTGACAACATCGGTGGCGATTCCAGCCTCACGACTGGCGCACTTGCAAGTGGTGCAAACACCGCTGGTGCTGCAACTTATAAGCAAGGTGATTCAATCTACAACAACCCAGCAGGCAAAGGTGTCCGCTCCGGTTCGTTGGCAACAGGCGGTCAGTACGACCTTGCAGGTGCAACCTACTCCAAGGTTCACAGCTCCTCGATTCTTGCCGGCAGCGAAGTTCTGTTCTCCGGTGCTTTCGCAGGTAACTCTAGGCTTCAAGCAGGCGCAGTTGCTCACGCAACAGGTTCTGATGCTAAGCTTCTGCAGTTCGATCCGCAGGTTCTTACGCTGATCGACGAAAATCCAAACTTGGATGCCACCGGTCGCTTCCAGTTCTTGGTCATTGACCTTACAACTGGTGCAACTGATGGCGCTGATCTTACCAACGCCAAGGACATCTCGCTGTTCACAGCAGATGCTCAAACTGATGCCGCTCTTGGTATCAAGGCATTGGGAGAAAGCTTCCAGGGCGGAACTGGTATTCTTAACTTACGTCGTTTGAACCAGGTTGGTACATTCGATACAGCTACGAGCACCTTTACCGCAGATCCTTTGGTCACAGCTGCAACATCTAACGCTGCATTGCTTACAGTTGTTTCAGGTGCTATCAAAGGTAAGGTTGACGTCCTTTCACTCTCAGCTTCTTACGCTATCTCTGATAGCTTGAACGTTGAGTCAGGTGTAGGTTCGACTCTGGTTATTCCTTCATTCGAATCCGACTTCGGAACGACTCCGTCACCTCTGATTCCAGAGATTGACATCAAGGTTGAGTCCATCGCAGTTACAGCCGCTACACGTAAGCTGAGAGCTCGTTGGTCACCAGAACTGGCACAGGATCTTAACGCATATCACAGCCTTGACGCTGAGGTTGAGTTGACTCAGATCTTGTCCGAGCAGATTGCTCTGGAAATCGATCGTGAAATCCTGAACGACCTTCTTACCCAGGCATCAGGCGCAAACCTTTTCTGGTCACGCGCTCCTGGTAAGTTCGTTAACAAGGAAACAGGTACCGAAGTTAAGTTGTCTGACAGCTTGTCTGCTGGACCTCGCTTTACCGGTACGGTTCGCGAATGGTATGAAACTCTCGTTGAGACAATCATCGACGTTGCTAACACCATTCATCGTAAGACCCTCCGCGGTGCTGCTAACTTCATCGTAACGTCACCAGACGTTTCCACGATGTTCGAAGCTTCAGTTTACTATCGTCCTTCCCTCTCCATCGACGGAGAAGGTCAGGTCGCTTCGCCGTTCAGCCTTGGTGCCGAACGCGTTGGTACTCTGAACAACCGCTTCACGGTCTACAAGGACCCTTACTTCCCACGCAACAAGGTTCTTGTTGGTTATAAGGGTGGTAGCTACCTTGAGACAGGATACGTTTATGCTCCATACGTTCCGCTGATCGTCACACCTACGATCTTCGCGCCAGAAGACTTCACACCCCGCAAGGGCGTGATGACTCGCTACGGCAAGAAGATGGTTCGCGCTGACTTCTACGGTACCGTTACGGTTGCTGACCTGAACGTCATCTAAGCGACAATAGAAACTTCGGTTTCATGAAGGGGAGTCCGAAAGGACTCCCCTTTTTTTTGTCTCTTTTATTTCTTGTAGATTTAATCTTACGAGCCTATCTAATATTAGGCCCGACACACAGCATGAAGGTGAACTCGCCATTGTGTCGGAAGCATGCGAGCTAAGGAGATTATTATGCCAGTTATGGAGATAAGCGACAAAAAGGGAATTGTGTTTGTCAATAAAGGAGAAGGTGTCTTGTTTAAAGGCCAAATATCCTATGAGACGACACCAACCCTCGAGGCGCAAGTAAAAGCTGCATCTGCAGAAATTTCGAAAGGTGGTTTGTACACGCTGACGCAAGGGGGTATATCGACTATAACACTCCCAGCAGCTTCTGACGTACCAGGACAACTGTTCGTCTTCAGATCCACGGATACACGAGCACACGTCTTAACAGGAACAGGCGGCAACTCTGTCGTGGCACCAATGCAAGCCAATCAGGCAGGCATGGCGAAAGCCGGCGCCAAAATACAGTTTCCAGTACTAGACGGCGCGCACGGAAGTTTGTCCCTCATGTCTGATGGCGGCAAGTTCTTGGTCGTTGGAGCAAGTGGTTCGTTTACAGCTAGCGAGTTCCCATCTTAATAAGGCTTATAATATTTAAAGGAGAAAATTATGCCAAAAGTTGAATTTAGTGATAGCAAGGGTTTAATCCAAAAAGCAGGCAGCGGAGTTGTCTTCAAGGATTCACCCACATTTATTGAAACCCCTTCGCTTGAAGCGCAAGATAAGGGTGACGCCGCCATAACAATTACCAAAGGCGGTCTTTACAATCTTTCCCGTGCTGGAGTTTCAACTGTGACGCTTCCAGCAGCTTCTGACGTACCAGGACAACTGTTCGTCTTCAGATCTACAGATGCCACAGTTCGAGCTCACATTCTTACAGGTACTGCAGGTAACTCGGTCATTGCTCCTCCACAGGCAGCAGGCGCAGGCTTGGCAAGAGCAGCTGCAAAGGTTACCTTCCCGGTCGATGATGCCGCAGGTGCTAGCATCGCGTTTATGTCAGACGGAAACAAGTTCCAGGTCTTAGCTGCATCTGGTACGTTCACTGCTGCTAACTTCCCAGCATAGTGATTAAAATAAATTTTTAGGCATTTAATGTCTTGAAGCAATTAAGGTGCTCTTAGGGGCACCTTTCTTGTATTTGGAGAGAAAGTCTCGAGCATTCTCCATACTTATACTGTGAGAGTTTCTGGAGAGGCCCGTGACAACATTCGCGAACATAGCTAACCCAACACCATTCGGTGTGTTTGATGAGGACACAGAGTTCCAGTCTGATGCTGATAAGATGGTGACGTTTGTTAAGCGTAAGCTTGGGGATGACATTTTATCTGTTGAGCTTACTAAAAAGCAAATATTTGCATGCTTTGAAGAGTCATTCTTCACTTACGGCCAAATTGTCAATGAGTATCAAGCAAGATCCCAGCTTTCTACGTTCCTAGGAACATCAACAGGAAGCATGTCAGGATCTGAACAAAAGTTTCCTCATGAGACTTTGCAGTTTTTAGAGCGCATGGCTGAACCCTACGCTTTTGAAGCAGGCATCGGAGGAAGCTACGATACAGTGTCCGGATCAATAGCATTAATCGCCGGACAGCAAGACTATGATATCTACGAAAACTTGAAAGATGAAGCAGGTAATTTCATCTACTCGTCATCTCTTAATACTTTCAAGTCAAAGATGAAGATACAAGAAGTTTTCCACTTCAACCCGCAAGCTGCATATAGATTTTTTGATACAACATCAGCGATAAACTACCTTAACAATGAATTTTCATTCGAATCTTTTACACCAGAGACTATATTCTATGTTCTTCCAGTTTTTGAAGATATCTTAAGAGCAGGCCAGATGGATATTTCTCATAGAGTTAGAAGATCTAACTTTTCTTATAAGGTAATAGGGACAAAGATACGAATCTTTCCTATGCCGACAGGTGACCAGACAAATAAAAATCTCTGGATGAGGATAGCATTTGCACCAGATCCGCTCAACCCTGCATTTAGAGATGACACCATCAACGGTGTGTCTAATTTATCGAATGTGCCATTTGGGGATCTAACTTACTCTAAGGTTAATTCTATCGGCAAGCAATGGGTTAGGCAATACACGCTTTCTTTGAGCATGGAGCTTCTTGGATTAGTAAGGTCAAAATTTAAGTCTCTTCCAATTCCGAACGCAGATATTCAATTAGACGGAGACAATCTGATATCACAAGGAAGAGAAGACAAGAAAGAGCTTGTAGGCAAGCTTAGAGAAATGCTTGACTCCATGACTTATGACAAGATAGTTGAGATAAATGCCACTAAGGCCGAAAATATTCAAAAGCAACTTAGGACTATTCCTGTTCCTAACGGCAAAGCCATTACGATGGGTTAGGGAGAAATAGTTGGGACGCTTATTCATAGGGCCGAGAGAGATAGATCTTGTAAATGATCTTACTAAAGAGCTTATCAAGGATGTGATAGGCCAAAAGATCTATTACTACTCGATATCACAGTCAAAAACCAAGATAAATGAGCTCTATGACGAGGCTCCTGAAAAAATCTTTGAAACTCCTCTTGAGATTGATTGCCTTGTCAACTATTTAGAACCTACGTTTAAGACAAACATATACGGTCCTGAGAAAACTCAAAACATTGAGGTTTATGTCCAAAAAAGAGACCTGATTGACAAGACAATTGAAATAGAGGTTGGTGACTTCTTTACTTACGGAGAAGTTATTTTTGAAATACTTTCTGTCACAACCACCAAAGAAATATTCGGACAGATTGAGCACAGTGACGGAATTAAGCTTCTCGGTAAGCAATCACGCAAGCAAGTATTTTTCACAAAAGTCCTTGGTCCAACTAACGAACAGTTTAGCGACCCAGATGCAGTCCAGAAAACCTTTGTCCAGCAAAGAGGCTTTCCTGAAAATCAGGAAGGAGAAACTGGGGATATTAGAGCATTACAAGAAAAAGGCGTACTCACCAAGCCGATATCAGGTCCTCAACAAGTTTCTCGTCGAGGTGATCCTGAAGGCGCCGGATCTGCGTTTTATGATGAAGAGTAAATAGATGTCGACTAGAAATTCAATTACAGATACTAATTTAAATCCTGCTTCTGTTCAGGATAGGATAAAGTCTGGCCTCGAAGGCCAGAATATACCTGATGATTTTTATCTTCCGCCCTGCGGCCTTGAGGACATAGATCGTGCCCTCTTTAATCTTTTCGATAAAGAGTTGCAATTTTCAATAGATCAAAAAGGAGCCTCAAGAAAAGTTCCTGTGATCTTTGCAACAGGCGAGCGCTTTGCTCTCATAAAGCGCAGAGAGCCGCTTAGGGATGAAAATGAGGCATTAATACTTCCCTTGATATCAATAAGAAGAACGTCTATAGACCAGTCAGCAGGATCTGAGCGCCTGGCAGATACAGGTGATCTGGTCATAAAGAGAAGACTAAGCTCTAGGGATGCAGTTTACCAGAATCTCGTAAACCCACAGAATTTATTACATCAAGATAATGTGACTTCTGAGAATAACAGCGCTAATGCTGCAGATCCTCGATCTGCGAAGCCAGGAAGAGTCAACTCAAGAAGACTTCCAGTAAAGACGCACTCAGGTGGGCCAGTTCTTTCCAATAATTTAGATTCTCATCACATTTATGAGATCATTACAATACCTTTTCCGCACTTCATAACTGTTACTTACGAGATCACCTTCTGGACTTCGTACACACAGCATATGAATAGAATGATCGAAAAGTTTGTCGGCTCTTACACGGGAAATAGAAACCAGTTTAAGATCGAATCAGACAAGGGGTACTGGTTTGTAGCATATCCAAACAATTCTGTGTCAAACCAAGATAACTTCGATGACATGACGTCAGAAGAGCGGATCGTAAGGTACACTTTTAGCATGGAAGTTCCTGCATATCTCGTAGCTCCGGAGGGTGAAGGTAATATGAGGCCATTTAGGAAATTTGTTTCCGCGCCTGATGTTGCATTTGAAGTTTTCACCGCCAACGCGCCCATAGTCCAGCACCCACCAGGATTACCCGACCCTACAGGTGATATAGATAAATTTATATTAAGCGATGTTAATCAAATTAATTCTGCGGGAGACATTGTTGAAAACGATAGACTGCGCTACTTGAAAGCAGCAAATAGAGTAATAAATCCCTTTACTGGAGATGATAAAGTTGAGTACTTGAAAGTTCTCACAACAAATCAGCGCCAGGGAGAGACAGTTGTTAGCGCAAGAATCGTTACTAAGGTTGAAGACCTTTAAGACATTTGGCTGCGCCTCAAATATATAGTATTGTACACCCGAGCCAAGTAGGAGACTGTCCATATGGCTGAGCAGACATTCCGATCTCCAGGTTTCTTTGAACAAGAGATCGATTTAACACAAAGAGTTCAGGGCCCCATCGGGACGCCTGCAGGCATTATTGGCACTGCAGAAAGAGGCCCTGCCTTTGTTCCAGTAACCGTAGGTTCTTTTGTAGATTTTACAACTAAATTTGGAAAACTTGATTCTAAACGATTTGGTCCATACGCTGTAAATGAGTTTCTTAAAAACCGCGATGCCGCAACTTACATTCGAGTTTTAGGCGCCGGCTCAAACGATACAGTTGAAGATATCAACATCACAAAGAACCAGGGCACGGTAAAAAATGCAGGCTTTAAAATAACGCCTATCACTACTGACCCTGAAAATTCTTTATCAACTGTCCATATTCTCGGAGCACAACACTTTGTGTCATCATCTGAGGTGTATGGCTATCCTATCTTTTCTCATAACGACTCTTACGATACCAGCGACTATGTAAATCTTGTTAGAGGCGTTATCTTTACGACTACCGACACTCGAGTCGGTGTTTTATCCGGAACTTTTTTCGCTTCGAGTTTGAGCGCTAAGTTCTCGGCGGAAGGCGGAGACAACTTAGCTGCTCTCGGCACGTCCGGAGACATGAAAGACAAGTTTAAGCTGTTTATATCGTCTTCAGATACGACATTCGCTACCACAGACGGTCAAGCAGGTGTTAAAGTCTTAACAGCCTCACTAAACCCAAGAGATAAAGATTATATCAGAAATATTCTGAATACGGATCCTCTGCAGTTTGCAACTCAAAAGCACTTGCTTTATGCAGCATTTGATGTTGAAACAGAGTTGGCAGCTGCAAGCGGCGGAGCGGTTTCGGGATCATCAGGCGGCGCAGTCGCAATGATGTCAGGATCTGCAGCGGTTTCAAGCAACAACCAGGCAGGAGAAAACTTTCTTACTGCGTTCGGAAGGTTTGATACCCGATATAACACGCCAAGAACAACAGCGTTTATCTCGCAGCCTTTTGGCAAGGTTGAACACGACCTCTTTCATTTTGAACTTCTGGATGACGGCGCATTCGGTGCCGGCAAATTTAAGGTTTCGATTGCCAACATTCGAGGATCAGCTGATGAGAACAATCCTTACGGAACTTTCACAGTCCAGGTCAGAGAGTATGACGACAATGACAAGTCGCCTAAAGTTCTTGAAGAATTTACACAGTGCGATTTGAATCCCAACTCTGAAAACTTTGTTGGTAGAAGAATCGGTGACAAGAAAGCGTTCTTTGATTTCGATGCAGAAAGAGAAGAAGAACGAGGATTGCAAGTATCTGGTAAATACGCAAACATGTCAAATGTTGTTCGAATCGTATTGAGCGATGGCGTCCAAAACAACAGTGTTCCGCGTGAATCCCTGCCCTTTGGCTTCAAAGGCTTGCCGACGCTTAAGACCAATGACAACCTTGACGATTTCTCCAGTCTTGCGATCGGGAAAGCTCGAATGGGCGTTCACGGTAATGACCTTCTCACTGACACTCCTATAACCTCATCAATTCTTCCTCCTGTCCCATACACATTTAAGGTGACTAACGGTGCAGTTTCTGAGGGAACAATCGCATTTGTAGGCTTGCCAGGCTCAGAAGAATCTATTGACAAGCGCATCTACTGGGGAACGAAGACAACTCTTCTTGCGCCAGACAAGACCATACAAGATTCAGGCTTGACAAATGCAATCACAAACGCTGCACTTAAGTCTAACGCCGGTTCCACTGTTAATCAAGGTCTTATTGATCAAGCTAAGTTCTTAGGAATCTCTCAAATGGACGTTCTCGTGACAGGTTCACAGTACATTCCAGCTAAGGTTCTTGATAGAAAGACATTCAACAATAATAAGTTTACCCTTTCGAGAGTTGCACTGTCAAGGCAGGCAGGACTCTCAGACACAGGCACTTATCTCGATACTGAGATCACGGGCACAATATCTTCTAACATGCTTGAAGCAGCCTATATTAGAGATGCTCTGGTTGATCCCAGCCAGTACACAGTATCAGACGGAACAAGATTAAACAGAATTACTTTTGCAACGCTTCTGAATCAAACCTCATCAATCACGTTTAACAAGTTTACAGACTTCATGAAGTTTACAAACGTATTCTATGGCGGTTTCGATGGCCTGAACATCCTCGATAAAAACGCTGCTAAGATGAATGATAAGTCTACATCTCTAGATACAGGCGGCGGAGCAAACAGTTCCTTTACCTCACCAGGCATGGCTTCTAACATGGCAGGTACTGGCAAGGACAACAACGCGGTCCGCTCTTACAGAGCAGCTATTGACACGATGACTGATAGGTATGCCTCTACGGTTAACATACTTGCTGTACCTGGCATTAGAGAGTCATTTATCACAGATCATGCTATTGATCGTGTTAAAGATTTTGGACAAGCACTCTACTTGATGGACATGGCACAGTATGACACGGATGGTACACGACTCTACGATGACTCTACGGGTCGACCAAGCGTAGCAAAAACAATCTCAGAGTTCGAAGGTAGAACTCTAGATGCCAACTCCTCTGCGGTTTATTTTCCGAACGTTGTAATCAAAGATGATAGTACGGGTGCTAATGTTGAAGTACCGTCTTCTGTCGCTGCTCTAGCAGCCTTAGGATTCAACGACAGAGTATCTTTCCCGTGGTTCGCTCCTGCAGGATTCAATAGAGGTGCACTCGATTTCGTTGAGAATGTAGGTGTAAGACTCACAGCCGGAGATCGAGATGCTCTTTATGATGCACGAATTAATCCGATTGCAACGTTCCCACAACAGGGATTTGTAATCTTCGGGCAGAAAACGCTTCAAATGGCAAAATCAGCTCTCGACCGAGTCAATGTAAGAAGAATGCTTCTTGAGGTTAAGAGAATAGTTGGACAAGTTGCAAATAGTTACTTGTTCGAGCAAAATACTCCCGCGCTTAGAGCGAAATTTGTCTCGCAGGTTTCACCTCTACTTGCAGTTGTGCAGGCACAGAGCGGGATTGAACAGTTCAAGGTCGTGATGGATGAATCTAACAATACTCCTGAAGACATTGAATCAAATCAACTAAATGGAAGAATCGTTATCGTTCCCACACGAAGCATCGAATTTATATCGATCGACTTTATCGTAACAAATGAAGGCGTGAGTTTCACAGGGTAGATAGTTAATGATGATGATATGGAGACTTAAGTAATGGCCGAACGCACTTTTAAAAGTCCGGGCGTAAGAGCTTTTGAGATTGATAGATCGGGTCCAACTCCGACAGGCCCGTCTGGTGTGCCAGCAGGAGTTATAGGAACAGCCCAAGAAGGACCTGCTTTCGTACCGGTTACCGTTTCTAACTTCTCTGAGTTTGAGGCAAAATTTGGCTTCTTGAGCGGAGACCAGTTTGGTCCTATCGCAGCTCAAGAATGGCTTCGAAACTCTGGTGCATTAACATATGTTAGAGTTTTAGGTGCAGGTAATGCTAAGAGAAGATCAACTTCTGATGGAACAGTTACGAACGCAGGATTTGTTGTTGGTGCTGAGCTTCCTCTCGGTTCAGGTCTTATCGGTGCTAACTCAAGTGCTAATGAAAATGGCCCGCTAGGAAGAACCTATTTCCTAGGGTGCTATATGTCCGAATCCGCTGGCTCAACGATCTTTTCAGACGCCGGCATTCAAACCTCAGGGGATAACGAAGCAGCACCCATACTCCGCGGCGTCGTCATGGCACCATCCGGTGTCGTTCTTCGAGTCTCCTG
>UEXM01003308.1_pt1 | contig 10397 bp, 8 predicted proteins | sample 1796661 | NCBI WGS metagenome assembly UEXM01 (sample SAMEA4772469, study PRJEB27181) | metagenome
AAATAATCTTCTTTCTGCCTCTAAAACTATATCAGATATTTCAATTTCTTGATCATCTACAGCACCCAGCTCTTCCACATTCTTTGCGCCATAATCAAAAGTTGTTTTATTTGAATTTACAAATATATGTATACCATCTGATGGATCTATAAATGGCTTACCTAAGAAAAATTTTCTAAGCCTATTCGTAATATACCCAAAATCTATATCTCCAAAATCAAACGATAGGCCTTCTTGTATTTGCTCTAAGTTTGAAACATCAGTATAATTTGTAGGCTTTATAGAGCCTAACACTCCTCTTTCTTGAAAGGCTCCTTCTAAAAGGCTTTGAAATAACCCGTATTTCCCTGTTGCAGCTTCTGTGATTGCAAACTTTATATCATCTTCTGTTATCATAGAAATATTATAAGGATCTACAAAACTCATGCTTCCGCTTTTAGGAGAGCTATCTAACCCTAAATTAACTGAAAATGAATTAAATAAAGTCATCTCAATTACCCCAGTGCCAGGGCCAGTCATACCTTCATCTGGCTTCTCCTGATCAACTATCCAAGTCGTAAGCGTGTTGTCTGTAGCATAAACGTTTCTTCTTAAAAGCTCCATAATTGCGATTTGCTTATCGTCAAGCCTTGGAACTTCTCTAAAAGAATCTACTATAAGGGAAGCGATATCATCTTCAGCATTTATTCCATCTTTCAAAAGCTTTCTAGCTTCTTTATTTAATCTTGCCAAAAGATTTAGATTATATACATTATAATCTTGATAAAAATTTTCAAACTTTGTTAGAGACTCATATACTCTTATCTGTTGAACCTTATATGCAAACAAAGCTTTTACTGATCTCAAAAAGAACTTCTCAAGAGAAGACATCCACTTAAGATCATTTGAAGATGCTAAGGTTGTAAAATATTTTTTCTTAATTAAGACAGAGCTTTTCGGAGCCAAAGAGACTAGATTTCTAGTCTTCTTGGTATGAGATTCAAACATACCTTTCTGAAGATCAACAACGGCTCCCGTATCACATATAGATTCTGATTGCAAATTAGAATCTACATATACAGGGCTTTTCGTCGAAAGTATGTCTTTTTTAACTCTTTGATTTAAATTTTTAATTGCTGAAACAAAACTTTTATTCATACCTAACCTTATTGTCTTCTCCTATTCGCAGGCCTTAATGGTAAAGACGATGCTGCAGGAGATGCCTGATCTTCTCTTATTGTACTTCTTACTCTATCTAAATTATTAACAACTAAATCAGCGTCTCTTTGTGGATATACTATTTGATTATTTGTATACGGAACACTCAGCTCATCCGGTCTTGCCCCCTCTGTGGGTATAGAGGCAGATATGGGGGATCCATTTGGACTTATAGGATTTCTGTGCCAAGGCATAAAGTTTTTTCTAACACCAGTTATTAAAGTTGCTTTAAAAGTCATGTTATAATTAAATATACCGGGAGTAGACGCTTGTTCTGAAAAATTCATATTTGTAAAAAAACCTCTAAAAGTCTCTCCTTGGTAGTACATATCTATCGATGTCGCCAAGGCCGCAAGAGATGGAGTATTTGAAAAATTAGAATATTGCTCTCTTGGAGGCTCTGCAAATGCGCTAACTAAAGCATCTACAACTTGCATATCACCTTTTACTAATTGACTCGCAACTCCTCCTAAAAAGAAGTCTCCGACTGCTAATGCAGCAGAGCCAAAGTCATTAATTTCAGGCTTAGATTCAAAAGACCTATTAACTGCCGCCTGCCTATAATCTTCTTTTAATTCTTTAAGTCTGTCTTGTAAGATATTTTTAAACTGTAATTGCTCATGTCTATATATCGACCTAAGAACATTTATTCCTTCTATTCCCGAAGACCCTGTAGTTCCAGTTATATTTATACTTGTAAGCTGCTCTCCCCAATATTGAACGGCAAAACCGCCCTTTGTTTGTTGCTCGGAAATTATTTTAGTATCACCTCTGCCTACAGATTCAGGGTTTAAATACATTCTGACGTAATTTCTCCCCTCCTGCTTAGCAACCACGCCTTCTTCGAATGAGCCTATTTGTTTTACTCCATTCATATCTAGAGGCATACCAAAAATTATTGTTTCTCTATTATAAGGCATTCTTACCTCTTTTTAGGTTCAGTAGAACCTGATTTTAAATTATTTGAAAAATCTGTTGTAGCTTTAGTTCTATCGTCATCTACAAAAACTCTTACATTTATATTTACTTTGTCCTGATTTGTTTCATAGTCTCCAGATTCATTTGAAAAAACAAGCCCCGATCTTCTGGAAGCCGAAGATGTAGCTCTTCCCGGCCCTTCAGTAGCACCAGTATTTAGCTCGTTTCTATCAAAACCTTCTGCTCCAGAACCCATAGTCTGAGAGATTCTCTCTTTTGTCTTGCTTAAAGAATCTTCTAAATCTAGCTGCATTTCAAGCTCTTGCTGTTTTTTAGAAGAAGCTTCTCCTAGGGCTTTTAAGTTCTCCCTAGCTTTAGCACCAGTATTTCTAGAAGCCTCTCTGTTTATGGCTAGTAATTTCAAAGTTAAATCATTTCCAAGTGTTTGTTGGAATAAAATTTGCTTTAGATTTCTGTTTGTTTTTTGAGATTCATCCAAAGTATCATCTTGTTTTATTACAGATTCCTTTAGCTGATCTCCTATTTTTCTCTGAGTTTCTGGATCTCTAGCTGTTCTAAGCTCATCTAAAAGCTCCAAAGTTCTTGTAGCCTGAGTTCCGCTTATACCATACATCTGAGTTAATAATTGTTTTTGAATCGCGAATTGAGTTTGTAATTCTGGAGACTCAACAGCTTCTCTTGCGGTAACTATTTCTCCTCCACTAAAGCTGGCTATAGTTTCCGCCATTCCCTTTCCAAGATCTAAGGCTAAGGCTTGTTGCTCTTCTGGAGTTCTAGCGGTGGTAAGCCTATCTTCCAAGCTTATTGCGGCTCCAAGAACGCCTCCACCTCCGCCTAAGTCTATTCCGCCTCTCTCAAAAGTTAAGAATGCTTTTGCATAATCTTGAGACAATCCCACCACAGATCTAGATAGAGTTGCAGAAAGTCCCGTAGCATTTTTAATTCCAAGGCCAACCTTTTCTAAAGATGTTACAAAATTTTCCAAAAATGGTCTTGAAAATTCCGCACTAAGGCCAAGCTCAGAAAACCCACTTGCAGTATTCTCCAAAGAACTTTTAACATCAGATACTGTAAGTCCAGTCTTTTCGGCAATATCAGAGTAAGATGCAAATTGCTTTGTAGCATCTTCAACAGATATGCCTTGCTTCATAACAGCATCTGTTATAGACCTAGCTATAGAACCCTGATCGATACCAGTTCTATTTGCCAAAGCAATTGTTGTCTCTAAAATTGAAAAAGTTCCAATTGAAGTATCAATTGTATTATTTAAATCTTCTAACTGCATTCCTGCATCTGCAAATGACTTTGCAACAGATATAACTTCGCCAGGGTCTATAAATAGGCCTAGGTTTGTTCTATTTATAGTGTCTCTTAGCGAATCTCCAAACTTTTGCGATTCTTCATAAGTTTTTCCGAAACTAAATCCAACTTCTGCGACAACTGATTTGAAGTCTCTGTAAACATCAGTTCCTTTATCAAGGCCATCAGTAATAGTATTTACACCCTCTACAAGCTTTGCAGCTCCTTCAAAAGTTTTCTTAAAAACAGTACCCAGCATAGAAAAAGAATCGGCTACCGGGCCTCCGACCACATTTCCTATAACATTAAATACTTCTCCAAAATCCTTCCCTAATTGCTTAACTCCATCTAAAAGATCATCTATATTATCGCCAACGGTAACTGTTGCTCTAGATATATCATCAAGAGAAGAGTCGAAAACTCTCGCAGAATTAGCGATAATTTTTGAAGACTCATCAATAGTGTTATTTATAGCGCCTAATATCGCATTTAAGTCTTTTGCAGACTCCGTACTTTTGAGAAGGTTTCCTAACATTATTCATCTCTGATTATCTTATAAAGAGGACTTTCGATATTCGAGAGTGGCTCATTTAATCCTTGATTATTAGTACCTTTGGTTTTTTTGATTTTCTTTCCAATTTCTGCAACTAAGGGGTCTTCAAAAATTTTCTTAGTAGACTCTCTATCTTCTATATTATCGCTAGAATTGATATTACCATCAGTATCTCTCATATTTCTTATTTTTGATACAGATTCTGGGTTCATAAATGATGCATTATATTCTACAAAATCTCTTAACAGTTCAAAGTTATCCTTTCTATCTAAAGCAAACATTTCGCTATACCAAAGAATTTGAGCATTATTAAGATTGTCAAATCTCTCATCAGAAAGGCCACAACCCCAAATCTTACACAATTTCCATCGGAGCCGACTCATCGACTCCGCAGCTACTTTTTTACCTCTTCTACTTTAATCTCCTCTAAAGACTTTTGATTTAATTGTTCAAATTCAGAATATAGTCTTGAGATTACGCTTGACTGCAGTCTTAATATAACTCCAACCTTTTCTTTTTCCAATGAGTTTTCAGATACTTCTTTTCCTGCAGATTCCATTTCTGACTTTACCAAAGAGCCAAAGTCAACTCCGTTTATTGTCTTTAATGATGCAGATATACTTATAGATCTAGCGGAAGCAATTTTTCCAGAGTCTGGCAAAAGCAGTACTTTAATTACAAGATCTCGGTATTCTTCTTCGCTTAAAGTTTTTAAAACAAAAGTATGCCCCCCTATCTCAACCGAAGACTCTGCGCTTCCTAAAAAAATTAATTGTTTTAGAATCGACTCTTCTGCATCCATAGATAGAATGTTTTTTCTTTCTTCTTGATATAAACCTTCACCTTTCTTTTTCATACAAAACTCCTTATACAAAACTTATTTTACTTATTTATAAAAAAAAAGAGATACCTAAGTATCTCTTAAAAAAAAGAGGAGAAAAGACCTTAATATGCCGCCTGAATGATTCCAGGAAAGTCCAATGAGCCTCTAGTTCTACCTGTGTCGGCAGCGGCTTCTGCTCCAGATGCATCAACATCTCTGGTAGGAATCTCCCTTCCTCCATTAAGACCTTGACTAGCGGAAACTGAGTCACCATTTCTCTCTGTACTCATATACTCTACGGCAACACTACAATTTTCCTGAATAACATAATCAGAAGAATTATAAGTCTTTCCAATATTTGTAAACCAACAATTGTGGAAAGTAGTTACTACATGCTCCTCTTTAGAATCTCCAAAAAACCTATCGATAACAACAATATCAAAAGGGATTCTCTGTGCAGACAAATTTACAAAGCTTCTAGAGAATGCTTCTGTAATACTTAGGCCGTCAAAAACTACTCTAGTAATAGAGAGCGTGACTGCTGTTGCAGATGATGGAACAATTTCAATTATTCCGTCAGTACCAACCTCTGTGATAGACTTTGTGCTTCTTTGCTGAGTTAAACCAAAACTTTGAACTGCACCAACAGGCTCTCCGTTTACATATATTACGATTTGGGTAGAAAGACCTGTTCTGGTCTTCCCCTTATCCAACGTAGTACCTGTATATGGGTAGTTGCTTATATTTACCGGCATTTTTTATCTCCTAAATTATGATATTCCAACTTCAATATCAATAAACACAAAGTTGATTGGGAAAGTGGGAACAAATCTCAAGAAAACATTTATTTGTCTTGGATCAACCTTATCCCTTTCTACAGAAACATTAGTGTAACTTTCAATTATGCCTTGAGAAACTAAACCTGACATAATAGATGTAATTCTTGTTAGCATAAGAGTATTTGTTGCAGAATCTTGAACTCTACCAATATAGGTTTGCAGAGAGTCTCTCATTACCTGCTTAACTCTATCTCTAATAAATATAATTGAGATTTCTTCATCTTCGATAAATCCAGAAGTAGAAGTAGTTCTTCCTGCAAGAATTCTTCCTCCACCCAAAACAGGCTGAACAACTGTAGCTCCGACACTGCCTAATTGATTTAAAGTTAAATCTTTAAATACTTTATCTCTTAATATGTTAAATCCAATCAGAGTTTTATTCGTAAGAGGTGTAGCCACATTTGTTGTCGCAGAAGTATATCCTGCGGCTGCTGCAGCCAAATAGAAGCCATCAATAAGGGTGTTAGATCCGTTAATATTTCTTACGATTTGATCAGGGTAAAAGTAAACGCTTCTTTCTGTAGTATAGTTGTCGTTTAATTTATAGTTAGCAAGATCCTCTGTATCTCCATTTAGAATTTCCTCTGGATCATCTCCCTGAATTCCTTCTAAAATTCCAATATTCTCCACAGCTACAAGCTCAGTACCTATCAATGCTCCAGTAGTTATTCCTTGCTGTGCGCCAATATATGCAACCCTTTCTTTTCTGTTTGTAATAGAACTCATAAGCTCGCAATGAGATACTGCTGCTCTAAAAATATTAGAAATGGTTTGAGTTGGAAGGGGAATAATTATTTGAGTGTTAGAAGCCTCTAGCTTTTCAAATGATTGAAACCAATTAGTGTCAAAAAAGTCTGCGTCATTTTCATCTATATAAGAGACTTTAATTCCATCTCCATCTTGAATTGATCCAGAGTTAACGATTGACTTGTTTAACAACAATCCAAACTGTCTTTCACTTGAAGAATCATCTTCAATAAAGAACTGAATATTTGAAGCTTCTTCAGAAACAGTCTCAGAAAAAGTAACCTTAGAGTCTGAAGATATCGCAGAAATTGTTAGCGTAGCGTCAGTTGTCCCCACTAAATAAGCATCTATGTCTGCCGCAGTATTTATAACATCGCCATTTGACTTTGTAAGAGATCTTATTACAATTTTCTTACCGATGTCTGCATTGTCAAAGTTATACTCTAAAGTAGAAAATGTATAAGTAGAGCCTTCGTTTGTTATAGCTCCGTCATCTCCTTCTCCATCTATATCAGATCCTGTTTTTGCAATAGTATAAGAGAAACCATATGTTGTGTCATCATCTATAAAACTATTTTTACCAGTGTCATCATCAAATTGAGAATTGTAAAAACCAACTTTATTAGGGAATATTTCTATCTCTTCTTCGCCTCTTAAAATAAATATTTTAACTTGAGTATCTGTATCAGGCTTGCCCAATCTGTAACCGCCTGTCAAAACCTCTGATATTGGGAAGAACAAGTCATCAACGTCATAAGTTCCAGATGCATTTTTAGAAAAACCTCCCTCTCCGTCAGCCCCTCTTTTTGCAAGAAGAAGCTCATCAGTTTTTCTTGGAACAGAAGGCTTACACTGTATAGCCAAAACTGCTGGTGCGCCATTTTCATAGGCTAGAGCGGCTCCCAAAGAAAGATTGTTCTCAAGAGAAGCAAACCCATGCTTTGCAGCTAAATCTGAAGGCTCAGATATTAATTCAGGATCATTGATGTTTGCCTTTATAATTGTTTTTACAGACAAAGAATCATCTACCTGCAAGGATCTGGAGAATACATCAATAAAGAATTTATCTCCAACTGCAAAAGCTTGATCTCCAAAATTAATTGCCGCAGAAATAATATCATTTGTTTCAACTAAAGAATAACCTAAGCTAGTAACATCTGATGTAATTGTAGGCAAACCTTCCGTTGGCGTTTCGTAACTTGATACTCTTAAAATGTTAAAAGCAGTATCGTCATGCTTTGGAAGAGTTAAAGCGTCTAGCTTATATCTAGCCTCATAATCTCCGTCAATCAAAACAAGTTTCCCTACATCTTCGCTTGTTACATCTTCAGTAGGAGTATTTAGAGCGATAACATCTCTTGCTCTCAAAGACCAGTCAGTACCAGGAATGGCGGATAAAGAATTATAATCTTTCCCATTTACAGTAACTATCCCGCTGTTAAAAGTAATGTCTGCACCATTGTCTCTGGAAATCGGAGTTTCTAAGTCAAAAACAATATAATCATTTGTAAAATCTATTTCAATTGCCGTGATTTTATATGCACTGGAAACATAAACATTGGCAGTGGAATTTGAATAAAAATCTCCTACGATAAGTTTACCCTGCAGAGAGCTTGTGTCAGCTCCAGTTCCAGTAAGAGGAATTAAGACTTTTAAAGCTCCAGAAGAAACAGTATCTTCTGATAATAATTTTCCAACCGCCTCTGTCGTAGCTTGTCTTTCGGAACCCAAGCCTACCAAATATCCTTCTGTGACCATATCTTGGTTTGCATAAACTTGAGCAACAGTTCCGCTCTTATAGGTGTCAGAAAACAAAACAGAATTCCCGGAAGAATCTTTTGATTGACCGCTAACAGAGCCTGTTACAGAAAACGTCGCTCCACCTTTAATTGGCGCACCAGTAGAATCCTTCTGAACAGAGATACACCTAAGAGTCCATCTTTCATTTGGAGCATTTTCATCTAAAACGTCTAATTCTTTTAAAGTACCAACGTCTCCTTCTTCTATAGTTCCAGTTCCAACATTTGTGCTTGCAGCAGAATAACCCTTTCCATCTTGATCTTTAATGCTGGCGCTTTGCAGGCCCAAATAACCTGTGGATGGATCTAATTTAAAATCATATCCAGCAGGAATTGTATCAGAAGAAGTAAAAGTGCCTTCTAGTCCTAAAAGCTCAGAACCATTTAAGAAAACTCTAGTTCTACCCTCTTGAAGAGGCGCACTTGGAACTAAGAAAAATCTTCCGTTGACAGCAGCACCATTTGGCGACAAAACACCGTCTTGGCCCTCTCCTTTCGCAGAACTTACCAAAGTAATTTCGGAAGATCCAAAACCCATGATAGTTGCGATTCTAAGCCCTCCAGGTATAGAAACCCCTCTAGAAACAACTCTATCTCTAGCAAATACTCCGGGTTGTATATAACCGGACACTCCAGGAATGTTAGCCATTTAATGCCTCCGAATTTTTTATAATATTTAAACTCATTTGAATTCTCTTTTATTAGTAGTTAAATTTCCGTTATTTCAAGCAGATCTTTATACTTTAAACCCACCACATCAGCTTGTGTTTTGCCAAAAGATGGAGTCTTGGTTGACTCTATATTAAATACAATTTTTTCCACAATGCTTTCTATAGGTATTTCAACTCTCCATTCCGACCTGCAATTTAAAGTAATGCTTTGACTATAAACATAATCATTAGCATATTGCTCTGCATTTTCACCGCCGAAGCTAAGAGTCTTTATAAATAAGCCACTAGCTCTCAAATCATTCCAAAGACTATACTGCAATAAAATTGTAGTTATATCTACAAGCTCTTGCAATTCTGTATGACTTTCGCAAAATATATCAACATTGAAATTCAAATCCCAAGCCCCAGCATAAACTCTGTGAGTTGGGGTTGAAATCTGCCTTCTTCCTCCAAAAGCATCTTCGACAACATCTGTTCTATATTTCAACGTACCATTTTGATTCATAGATATAGGCTTATAAGAGCCTCCTGAAAATTTTATAACTATTGCAGGATAAAATTTAACTTCATATCTATATACATCTGAGATCAGTATTTTGGTTGTCTCCGGAGAATCTACATCTAAACCTGTTATATCTGGAGTCAAAGGGTATCCATACTCATCATAACGGTAAGTATATACATTGTCTCTTGCGAAGTATTGTCTCAAAGCATCAATAATTAAATTTTTAGGATGAACAACTGCTGATTGCTGAACAATGTGGTTGTCTACAAAATAATTTGAGTAAACAAAATGATCAGAATTAAAAGAAACTCCTGGAAGGTTTTGAACATCTGATCCCATATAATCTCTCTCTAGATAGAATTAGCCTTTTTGCAAAAATTATCTATCTTTTGCAAATAATTTATAACTTTAGACTCATCTTCAAAATCATTCTTACTTAACACTATTGTTTTTTTTATTAGCAACTCTGTAACAATATCCCCTTCTTTGTAACAAGAACCACCAGAAACAACCTCAAAAGAAGAGCTGTCCGACAAAATCTTCATCTCTTCGTCAGAATTATCTTTAACAAACCTAACAACTTTGGCAATTGCTCTAGAAAACCCGCTTGTCCTATTATCTTTTGAGTTGAAAATTTTTACAGAAAACATTACCTTACCTCGTAAACAGTTACATTGTTTGGAATGCTGATATCTCTAGATGTTGGCTTAAAATCTTTATGTCTATACTCAACTGAAAACTTTCCAGATGGCAATCTTGCTTCCCAATAACCATCTTTATTTGTTTTCAAATCTCTAATTTTACTAGAACCAGAATTTACAATTATCTGAACTCCAACGATTGGAATTCTATCAGCATTTACAATATACCCGTAAACTTTGACTTTTCCAAGAACTAAGCCTGGACTATCTTCTTGGTCATCAGGAATCATTGGCTGAGCTGAAAAAGATTTTTTTTCTGTTTTTTTGCTTGAAGTTTTTGAAGTGGTAGAGGGTGTGGGTATACTTATCTTATCAATACTAGAA
>UEXM01003309.1_pt1 | contig 10397 bp, 2 predicted proteins | sample 1796661 | NCBI WGS metagenome assembly UEXM01 (sample SAMEA4772469, study PRJEB27181) | metagenome
GTATATTGGTTACTCGAGGAAAGCGTAAGTGCTTTTGAATGGGTTCCAGTAGCAGAGCGCCTCAAGAAGTTATGCAAAGAGAACGGGTTATTAGCTGACCCTGCAGTGACTGCAGATGCGGCGCGTGTACTACGTATACCTGATACTCGTAACCACAAGTCAAATCCGCCTACGGATGTTGGGATGATTGGTACTTATATACCACGCCCAATCGGCCTAGAACAATTCTCTAATTTACTTGGTATGGACTTGATACCAGTCCCCAAGAAGTTGGAACCACTACCTGCCAGTGCCGTAATGGAAACACTGATGGGTAATAAACAACATAAATTTAAAGACATAATCGCTCGTGAATCTAGCTGTGCGCAGTTAGTTGATATAGTAACAAATCAAGATGAGTGTAGTGAACCTATGTGGAGAGCAGGTTTATCTATCGCTAAGTTCTGTGTTGATGGTAGCGAAGCTGCTCACGCTATGTCTAAGAATCACACTGAATACTCAGCAGAAGAAACACAGGATAAGTTTGATAAGATTAAAGGCCCATACCTGTGTACACATTTTGATGAGTTTAAGCCTGACGTATGTACTGAGTGTCCGCACTGGGGGAAGATAAAATCTCCTATAACATTAGGTAGCAGTATAAAACAGGCCACGCAAGCAGATAACATAGTGGAAGTACCTGCACTTGACTTGCCAAATACACCGACTACTACCTATGTAATTCCGACATACCCAAGGCCATACTTTCGTGGCGCTAATGGTGGGGTATATATACGTACTGTGGATGATGATGGGGAAGCCGCAGAAGACATGATATATCATAATGACATATATGTGGTTAGCAGGATTGTAGATATTGATTTGGGTGAGGTAGTAGTTATGCGGCTACACCTACCACAAGATGGTGTACGAGAGTTCACCGTGCCCCTTACAGCAATAACTTCAAGAGAAGAATTTAGAAAACAAATGTCCATGCAAGGCGTGGCAGTAACTAAGATGGATAAACTTATGACTTATATGACTACTTGGATTAATGAATTACAGGCTACAACAAAAGCTGATAAGGCTCGCATCCAGTTTGGTTGGACTGATGATACTCACGAAACCTTTGTTGTAGGCAATCAAGAAATATCAAGAGATGGTATTAAGAGTAACCCCCCATCTAAAGCAACCGCAGGACTTATGAACGCGTTTAAACCAAAAGGTTCTTTATCGCAATGGAAAGAGATGGCAGATTTTTACAACCGCGAAGGGTTTGAGTTACATCAATATGTAGTGGCTACTTCCTTTGGCTCTCCGCTGATGGCGCTTATGCCGGTTGCCTGTGCAGGCTTTCACGTTCATAGTAAAGACTCTGGGCTAGGTAAGACTACTGCTATGTACGTAGGGGCGTCTGTCTGGGGCAATCCTGAGCAGTTAGTTATAAATGCTACGGATACACAAAACTCAGTAATGTTACGTGGTGAGGTTTATAAAAACATACCCTTATATATTGATGAGTTAACCAACGGTGATGGTAAGCAACTGTCTGACTTAGTTTATCAACTCTCTGGGGGTAGGCAACGAAACAGAATGGCAGGTAACAGTAATTCAGAACGTACGCGTGGGGAGCCGTGGAGTTTATTGTCTGTATCTACAGGTAATACTAGTGTGATTGAACGCATTAGTACCTTTAAAAATGCTCCGAAGGCCGAAGCGGCTCGTATGCTAGAAACTAAAGCGGTTAAGTTATTTGATGAAGCGAAGACCAAGCACCTTACTGACGCGCACCAAGCTAACTCTAAAAGTATCTATGGGCATGCAGGGGTAATATTTATGGAGTATGTAATTGATAACTTAGATACTGTTATTCAGCTACTACAAAAAGTACAACATAAGATAGATGCAGCGGCACAGCTTACAGCACAAGATAGATACTGGTCAGCAGGCGTCACAGCGACGATTACAGGGTACTTGATAGCCAAAGAGTTAGGTTTATTAGCGTACGACACGCCAAAATTGATGAAATACACCCTAAAATTGCTAGAAGAGAACAAAGGAACGTCTAAAGACTTGGTATCCTCTGCGGCAGATGTATTGAATGACTTTGTACTTGAGCATTGGGGTAGCATACTAAAAATTGCTAGCACTGCGGATATGCGTAGGTCACAAGGTAATGGCATGGATGGGCTAGTCATACCTGAGTTAGACCCACGGGTTAAGTTGATTGGTAGGTATGAGACTGACGTTAAAAAGCTATACGTACTACCTAAAGTGTTAAAAGCATGGTGTGGTAAGCAACAGATAAACTACAGTTCTTTGGTACAAGAGTTCAAAGAAAAGTTTAATGCGAAGAGTATGAAGGTAAGACTTACTAAAGGGGTATCTACAGACTTGTACCCTGCACACGTACTTTGTGTAGACTGTTCGCAAGTAGAATTAAAAGAAGATGCTGAAACTTGATGACATAGCGCCAGATGGCGTACGTATTATCGTACGTTGGGATAAGATGGTAATTGGCGCTTCAGTATTTGTTCCCTGTATAAACGCCAGAAAAGCCCGGGAACAAGTTAACGTAATATTTAAAAGAAAGGGTTGGCAGTATAAAGCTAAAACCACCATAGAGAGTGACAAGTTAGGAGTGCGTATATGGCGCACAACGTAAAGTTTTAGGATACGGAGTAGCATCTTCCCCTTCGCTACTCTTACCTTGCTCCCTGATGTTCCGAGGCATCGGGGAGTTTTTTTACCTACTGCTTATACTCAGAGTTACTTTGGTCTATGATACTTCTAAGTTTGTCATTAATAGTTACACCGTTGTACATCTTGACACTTGTCTCCGCGTGGGTGTTCATAGACTTCCTCACAGTATCAGCATCTAAGAACATCTCTGGGTGGTCGTCGTTGTATTCGCTTATTTCATCTAGTATATCGTTTGCAGTTTCCCAATCACCCATACGGTTAGCTACATATAGTTTACGTAGTAACTCAGTTCTTTCTTCAACAATGGCCTTTTCTACACGCTTGTTCCTAGCATTTCTTTCCTGCTCAAACGTGTACCCACTAGGAGTAAAGCCGAACATCTTGGCTCCTACTTCTGTACCACTTATGTCTTCATATATAAAGTCTTCCCTACGTGTGCGTATACCACCTTCTTCTGCATACCGTAAACCTTTACGCATGTTTGATATGGCGGGGGGCAGTAGATTATCAAACGCCTCTTCGTTAAAGCCCCCTTCAAAATCCCTCTTGGCTCTAGGAATCCTACCTAAGGTACTCATAAATGGCCCACCCAAGTAAAAGAAAGTATCTTCTTGCCATGAAGCACTGGGGTTATATCGGTTTTGCTGTAGGATAAGGTCAGTAAGTTTTATACGTGACGCCACGTCTACACCCAAAATTTCAGTAGCAATACCTTTGTACCACATCTCACCGATAGCTTTACGTACTAGAGTATCTGCATCGTCTTCATCGTCGTCGAGGAGAAACAAATCTACAAGGTCTCTTATGGCGCCGTATATCGGTATACCTGACAACCCTGCAAAGAATACAGCACTTAGATGTACACCAATCATTTGGTTACGCGCCACTCTATATCGTTCCTTACCCTCAGGAGTTTTTGCGGATGAATTTTTAGCTATAGTATTCGCAGTCTTAAATATCGTGTAGTACATCTGCAAGCCATAACTCTTATACATACCTGCTACACGCATCCAACCTTCTTGTGTAAGTCTTGGAGCAGTCTCTAATACAGCGCCCCCGTTTGTTTCTTGAGTTATATACATAGCTTCTTTAGCCGCGAACGCACGCGCATCGGTAGAGGACGGGTCTATATATTTACCTAAAGCCTCACTGTAATACTTCTTACCACTTTTTGCATCTGCCGCCATTTGCTTACGTATAAGAGTATAACTTGTAACTAAGGTAGTCTGGCGGTTAAACCTTTCCGCAGCGTTGAACGCTACTGCTGACAGGTGCGTTATTTTATCGAAATTGCCGGCACGTTCATCAGTTCCTAGTTCGTCCATAAAGCTAGCTGTGTATAATTGCCCTCTAGCGGACGCTTCGATTATTAGAGGCTCTAAGTCTTGCAACTGTTTTATCTTGGCGTCAGCCTGTTGTTTATTTTTAGCTGTTTTCCGTATCTTTTCTTTAACTTCTTCTTTTACAGTAAAACGAGCTTCCATACCCTTGCCAGTTTGAGTGTAATACTCTTTTAAAGTTATGTTTGATGCCGACACTAGGGAGGTCGCTTCAGTAAACGCATCTATGGATTCTTGTAGCCCAAATCTACCACTTAGCATAGGTACTACAACTAACGGTATTTGCGATAAGTTAACTAAGGCCGAAGATAGGTTCCCCCCGATAGTGTATAAGAAAGCTGCTTGGTTCATATTCTTATACCACTTTTCTGCACCCTTATTTTTGGCGCCGTGGAGGGCAAAGTTAGCTCGTTCGCTAGCTACTTTTACCATTTCTTTTGCTTGCTCAGAGGAGTCGCCCTTAATTTGTTTGGCTTGTTTTTCTATGCTCCGCATAACAGCACGAACTTTTGCGCTACCTACTAACTTACCTACCTGCGAAGCCAAGGTGTAACCTTTGTCCGCCATAGCGACTTCAACATCTTGTATATATCCCGGAGTTCCTTTACGTGCTAGGAAAGATTTGGCGAAAGAAGTCTCTGGCAAACGATCAATAAATAGTTTTAACACCTCTTCTGATATGGTGTCGTCCACACCTTTAACTTTTAAAATATCTAAAACTTCAGCAACAAAAGACCCATTTGGAGGAGATTCAAACCTTTTAACATCAATTAAATCTCCCTTAAATGTTTCTATAGACTTCTGAAACACATTTTCGTCGCCTTCTAGAGTTTCAACAAAGGAATCTCTTTCTGCCTTTGACGGAAACATTAAGAAAACTTGTTCCTTAGTCACGTTACCTTCTAAGTCTTCTACCTTAGCATCGAACAATAATTTATAATCACCCTGACGTACTAGTGGGAAGTACACATCTAGAGCATCTTCTTTAAATATACGTTCATTTAGTTTTTGCTTTAGGGTATTTGCAGTGTCTTTGTTTTCCTCACCCACTAAACTTTCAATCTGGGTATCAGTGGCTGCTTTGAGATCTTTATATAACTCTTTGTACGCATTGCGCATTGCGTTAAATTGGTCTAAACCATCCTTACCCATGATTTTTATTTCTTTTTGTTGGTCATCCCATACTTTAGCTAAGTCAGCATTGCCACGCCCAGTCTTTCCTTCATATACAGAGCGTAACTTTGTAGGGTCTACTTGGTATATAGTGGCTCCATATTCTTGGCTATACACTAATCTATTTAGTGCAGCTTTTGCTTTTGGGTTTTGCTTAGCCCACGCCCTATATTTTTCTAAAACCTTATCAATTATTACTTCGTTATCTTTTACAAGCCCGCGGATCTCAGTTATAGCTACATCTAAGTCAATGACAAGATTGCCAAACCCAATGCTTCTTGCTGCGTCTCCCAAAGACTGCCCACCCAATAGTTGGTAGTATATAGATTTAGCTTTTACGCCTGCCTCTGAAAATATACCCGCTAATGTTTCTTTTTTGCCCGGTGGTTTAGTACTGCCTTTATATGCCTCAGTACCACGTATGTTACTTAGCAAGTTGTATATTTCTTGGGGCCTAGCCGCCGCACTCAAAGACTCTGTACCGGCAGACTCTACCGTAGGAGCGAGTAGATGGGTAATTAGTGCATCTGCTTCTGATAATACACCACCCTCGACAACGGAATCTTTACCTTGAATAGTTCTAAACAAGTTTGTAATTATATTAACAAATCTGTTCCACGCAGATGTACGCTCTCCTTTTATTCTTATACGGGCTACGTCCCTACGGAACGTGGGGTTACTCCATAGCTCAGCAACAAACTCGTATACATTTTCTGCACCATACGCTGTACCCAACGAGTCTTTTACTTCATTAAACAAGTTGTTAAGTTTTTTGCTGTACGGATTACCTTTCTTCTTCAAATTAGTGACAGTTACGGCATGCGCCACTTCGTGTAGCACTGCGTGTATAGTTATAGGCATATCGGCATTTAAGGATATAGTGTTAGTAGTAGCATTAAACTGCCCTCCTACTATTAGCCCATCAACCTCTCCAAGTTCTTTTGTAGTAGCAGTCGTAAGTTTGGTGTCCCCTATAAACTCAAGCATATCCTTAGCAAATCTAGATACGTCACGCCCACTAGAATTTTCAGCTATATACTCTACTACACCTTTTAGATCACCGTTGTTTACCATTTCTACTACATTATCTGGTAGCACGTCTGTAAGAGATTCTACATCTTGCCTACTTATTCGCAGGTCAAACACATCGTTGGCGTACTCTCTACCATCTACGTAGTTTTTGTAATCTTCTTTGAGTTGTTTTGCTGTACGCTTCTCTATATACTCAGCAACTTTTCTGTCTTTTGACCCCCGTGCAGGGAACACGTTTTCCCTAGCGTCTTGTATAGCACCATACAAAATATTATCGGATAGTTTCTTATGTTTCTTTTTAAGTTTCTCAAACACCTTATCGGTTGCGCTAGGCGCTTTCTTTTTAAGCTCCGCTCGACGTGCATCCATTTCAGCCGCTGCTTTTAACCCTTCATCTTGGTTAGGCGCGGTTTCTTTTGATACCTTAGCTATGTTTTCTGCCCTTGCATCAGCAGATTTTTCTCCTAACTTTTGCAGCTTCTTAGTATTTTTATCTACATTTACAGAGCCCTTAGCCAGAGTTTCTAACTTGTTATATTGGTTAGGATTACTTAGATCTGCTTTAGGTAGCAGGGAAACAAACTGTTCTTCAGCCATTTGCGCCGCAGTTTTTCTAGACTTAGCTTTAGCTTTAGCTTTGGGTTTGGCTTTGGGTTTAGCTTTGGCTTTTTTACCTATACGTGTTATAGCTTTGCCTTCTTTATCTTTACCTTGACTAGCTTCGTAATTTTCCTTAGTAACACGCCTTCTTTCAGCAGCGTCTTGCTTTCCAAGTTCCGCTTTAGCTACAGCTACTTCAGCTTCAAAAGCCTCCACTCCAGTTTTACTTAGGTTAGTTTCTAACCATTCTTGCACGACTTCGTAACTAGGATAATCTTTGCCTGTTTTCTTAGTGTCAGCAGTCACAAGCCCTAGATCTGTAAGTATTTGGTCATCGGTAATTCTATTTAGTATTTCAGCATAATCTTTGTCTTCAAGTGAGGTTGTTTTCTCATTTGTTTTTCTGCGAATCCTTGCTGCAGGGCTAGCTACATCATTAGCAACAGCCGTGATAGCATCTGCAGGGCTAAGAAACTCGTTGAAATATTGTTGTACGACTTTGGCTTGTGCTGCTGCCTTAACTTTATCCTTACCTTTCTGAGTGCTGGCTAGCATGTCTGGGTTTTCTGCTACAACTGTTAGCACATTGTTATCCGCTACAGGGAGTTTTTGCAGTCCTTTACCTACATTTTCAAAGAAGATCTTTCCTGTCTTATCATCTATTACGCTTAGTCTACCAGTCTCCAACACCCCTTGAGCTTCTTTGGTGCGCTTCTCCATAACTCTATTTACGTCAGCAATACTTATGGCCCCACCTTTACCAGTACCACGTACGTCGAATAGATTTACTTTGTTTGTGTCAGCATACGTGCGGACTTTGGGAGTAGTTACTTTTAAGTCTTCTATACTTCTAGTAGCAGGACGCGGTGCAAGGGCGGCGTTTTTACGCGGTGCATACCTACTTTTTACTTCAGCGACAAGCGCCTTAAAATCTTCCGGTTTTAATTGTTTTTTAGAAAAATCTAGACTTTGTTTAATTACTGCAGGAGTGCCACCCTTTTCCTCTATAACTCCTAAAACTTTTTCTACTAGTGGAGGCTGCTTTCTTCCCTCTCGTCCAGCAGGCTTTCTAGCACTATCGACACGACTGTCCAATCCTCCTTCGACAGTTCCTCCAGTTCCTCCGGTATCGCTAGGCTGTCCTCCATCCACGCTCTCGACACTACTTGGAACGCTCTCTCCACTTGTTTCCTTGATAGGTGCTGTAGTAGCTTGCTTTCCATCATCCTTAGGCGCCTCTTTTGTTAGTTCATCGCTTGCGGTAGCTTCGTCATACTCTACCAAAACAGCTAGTTGTTCTTCTGTTGCAGACACACTTTCAATGTCGGCAGCTTTTGCAGGCCTTTCTTGTTTAGCAGGTTTTTCTACAGGGGTAACTGTTTCGGCAGCTTCTACTTCTTCTTTAGCTTCCTCTTCAACTTTCTCCTGTGTATCTTCTTCGACCTTATCTTGCGTATCTTCTGCAGTTTCTTCTTTTACTTCTTCAGCTTTACTTTCGTCATCAATAAGTGTGGTTTTTCTTTTGCCACCAAACGCATCTATAAGACCTTTAAGGATTGCACCTGCACCACCACCAATCATACCTTCTTCTAGTACGCCAGAGTCAAATAATACTTGTTGAGGGTTGTAGCCTTTCTCGTTAAGATTTTGCAATACAGCAGCTGCAGCTTCCTGTGTGAATTCAGCTCCCCCAGTGGCAGCCGCACGTTGTAGTCTAGATCTTATACCAGTAATAGTTTCAGGACTAACCTTTTTAGCTAGCTTCTCTATAGCATCAGGCATTCCCGGTATTTTTAATCTATTAGCTAATGCGCCCAGAGGTATCAATTCTGTAGCACCAATAGCAGCACCACGTAATGTAGCAGCGCCACGTTCACTCTCTGTAGCACCGTATGCTCTAGCACGTTCGGAGGCTTCTCCTGCACCAGAACCAAGAGCAAGTACACCGGCAGCAGGTAATGCAGCTTTACCTAAAAGAGCTGTAGAAGCAAACGCACCAAGAGAACCTACACCAGAAGCAAGTTTATATGTAAGGGAGTCTTTGTCGCCACCTTCAGGTTTAAGATTTGCGGCTACAGACTGTATCTTTTCTCTAGCTTTTAATTCTTGTTCTTCTTCTAACGCAGCAGCTACACCTAACGCAGCTGATTCTCCTGTACCCACAAAACCAGAGGCTAGGCCTGTACCTATGTTTTCAAAAAAACCCGCGTCACCAGAGTCTGTTTTTACTGGGGGAGTTACACCGGCTTGTAGGTACTGCTGCTCTCTATACAAACCCATAAGAGCATTTACCGCGTCGGTATCTCCTGCAGCATCTGCATTTTTTATTGCCGTAGCTATCTGTGAAAGAGTAGCCATAAAGCTATCTCCTTATATGCCAAACTGACCCATATTACCGCCATACTGACTTAAAGCTGACGCCGCCGCATCAGTTGGCTTGACTTGCTTACCACCTTCATCACCTGTACCGCCTGTACCGCCTGTATCGCCGGTATTAGGTTTTCCTAGCAGTTGGTTACTTAGCATGTCAAAGAAGGGTTTTAGCTTGTTGACTGTGTCTAGTCTATTCAGCGCCATCTCCGCGGCTTTTTCGTCTTTACTCAGACTACTATTCATTCGGGTCTCGCCATTCAGAGTTTTGATGGTCTCTGTCTGCGCGACTTGCAACTTGCTCATCATAGTGCTCAGCGAAGAAATCTTATTCGTTTCTTGAATTGCTGCTTTAAGCTCGTTTACATCTTTACCTAGTCTTAGTTGCACCTCAGCGTTTAGTACTGCGCGGTTATTTGCAGCTTCTCTATCTAGGTAGCTATTGGCCGCGGTTATATCTCCCCCAAGTACAGTGCCAAATAAAGTAGCCGCAGAATTTTGTGACTCTATAGCCTTATCAAAAGCCTTACCAGCCTCTTCGTTTACTTGCTTAACAGCCTCAACTTGCTTCTTCATTATAGCATTGTAATTCTGTATCTTCTCGTTAGCCTGCTCTTTAGTGCCTCTATAGAAATCTAGTATAGAGTTTCCTCTGGCAGCACCTGCAGCACCTGCCCTAGCAGCGTACATACGAGCAAGGGATTTTTGTCTTTGTACCTCGGGTGATAACTGTCTCGCGGTTTCTTTTTCTTGTTCATCATACAAACCTGCTAAACCAGCAATAGTTCTTTGGTCGCCGGTTGTAGACTTACCTTTTTCATCCATGTACCCAAAGTCCTTTTTAGCCTGAAGTGCGGCATCTTCTCTCACCTTAGTTGGGTCAGCAAGTGCTCTGTCTTTCATAATATCCGCTAGATTAACTTCTTTACCGTCAGCACCTGTCTTTTTAATACCTTGAAGCCCAGTCATAATAGGGTTGTTGGGAGCATCTGTTTTAGGGAATCCAACCTGCGAACCACCAGTTTCAGGACCACCAGCACCAGCAGCACCACCAGCACCACCAGCACCAGCAGTAGCAGCAGCACCAGCAGCACCAGTACCACCAGTAGCACCCGGTCTAAGGACTCCAAGTCCACCCATATCTTGAACTTTACGAGGTCCTGTTGGAGCAGCACCGCCTTGTCCTTGTACAGGAGGAGC
>UEXM01003311.1_pt1 | contig 10395 bp, 12 predicted proteins | sample 1796661 | NCBI WGS metagenome assembly UEXM01 (sample SAMEA4772469, study PRJEB27181) | metagenome
CAGTGGGTTCTCCTCCCTCTAAACGTATTGTTTTTGCATTTACAATATGTTTCCCACTGGACTAGACCGCGCAACTTCTCCTCCTCTTCCAAGTTGCGCGGTCACATTATAAGGTTAGATGACGTGTCTGAGTTTAACATTAAATTAACGCTAGATCTTCACTGCAAGAATACTGATGAGAATGATCATGAGCTGGATATACTTTGTGACTTCATAACAGATCGATTGCATGTAGTAGGTGCAGACATTGTAATACAATCATTAGCCGAGGCTCTCATTGAATTACATGATCAGAATGCAGAAGATAAGGCTAGGAAGTTGCACTAATGTTGGTAGCATTGTTCTATAAAAAAGACATTGATGCGTCGTCGCAGGCGCGTGGGCGCGTAACAAATAGCAAATCTTATGTCAATACTTTCGGAAATATAGAAAGTTAACATAATATACATTATCGGACATTATGGGCTAAATCCGCAGTATATCTAATGAAATCAATAGGTTAGTCGATTTAGTAGCAATATATGGCAATTCTGAGCTATGCGTTGTTAATTTTATACGAAACTAGATAATATAAGACCCCCCCATGTGACAGATAGTGGGGGGTGCGTTTGCTAGATTTTCACGCACACGAAGACCCCCCATACCCCCTTGCAATATAACGCTTACCTATTGTAAAATTTAAAAAAAATTGGAGAATATTAATGGCTGGCAAGGCATTACGAAGGAAGATCCTAGCAGATGTTGAAAAGAAAGGCGGCGTAGATTACCTGTTTGAGCAAATCGCATCAGGTAATACTTTGACGAAAATGGCTGTAGAATATGGATGTTCTCGTCAATACCTTGGCTCATCATTGAATAAAGTGCCAGAATATGAGAAGGCCATGAATGAAGCCAGACGCCACGCCGCAGATGCCCTAGTCGAGCAGGGATTAACAATGGTGGATGATTTGGATGGCGGCTCAACCAGCAGTGAGATAGCCGCCACGCGAGAGAAGGTGCAGTGGCGTAAATTTATGGCAAGCTCGTATAACCAAGACAGGTATGGCACTAGGCCACAGACAAACGTAAATATCTCAGTTGGCGATATGCATCTCGACGCCCTAAGAAAAGTTAATTCTGACTTGGCGGCTATCCATAAAGAAGATCAGGAGCGCGAAGCCAAGACGATTGACGTAGATTATGAGGATGTAACCGATGAGTGATAATCCATTAACAGAGTTTGTCCTGCGCTACAGAGATGATCCAGTGCTATTCGTGAAGGAAGTGCTAGGCGCAGAGCCATACGATTACCAATCCGAGTTTCTCAATGCCATATCGTCTGGCGAGCGTAAAATGTCTGTCAGATCTGGGCATGGTACAGGCAAGTCAACATCCGCGTCTTGGGCAATGCTATGGTTTCTCCTGCTACGTTTCCCGAATAAAGTCGTCGTCACAGCGCCCACATCAAGCCAATTGTTTGACGCATTGTTTGCCGAGCTAAAACGCTGGATAAACGAGTTGCCACCCCACCTACAGCAATTGCTCACTGTTAAGTCAGATCGTGTGGAATTAACGTCAGCCGCTTCCGAGGCATTTATATCAGCCAGAACGTCACGCGCAGAAACGCCAGAGGCATTAGCTGGGGTACACTCAGAGAATGTTTTATTGGTAGTTGATGAGGCATCTGGTGTACCTGAGAAAGTTTTCGAAGCGGCGGCTGGGTCAATGTCAGGTCACAGCGCAACCACGTTACTATTGTCAAACCCGACGAGATCATCTGGCACATTTTACGAGAGCCAAACTAGAATGTCTAAGAGCTGGTGGACGAGGCGTTGGTCTTGCGTTGAAAGCCCACTTGTGTCTGATGAGTTTGTCAATGAAATGCGTGAGCGATACGGCGAGGAAAGCAACGCATTTCGCATACGTGTTCTCGGCGAATTTCCTATGGCGGACGATGACACGATCATACCATTTCATTTAGCCCACAGCGCAACGCAACGAGATATTGAGATGACGCCTGACATAAAGCCAATATGGGGCTTGGATGTTGCGAGGTTCGGCACTGACAAAACTGCATTGTGCAAGAGGTACGGCAACGTCGTCACAGATATTGATGCGTGGCAGGGATTAGATCTCATGCAGACTGTCGGCAGAGTTATGGCAGAATATGAGGCATTACCCAGCAGTCAACGCCCAACAGAAATACTTGTGGATAGCATTGGCGTTGGCGGCGGTGTGGTTGATAGATTACGTGAGCTGGGCGTGCCAGTGCGTGGCATTAATGTTGGCGAAGCCCCAGCTATGGGCAAGACTTACATGAATTTGCGTAGCGAGTTGTGGTTTAAGACAAAGGGATGGCTTGAAGATAGATCCTGCAAGATCCCAAGGAATGACCAGCTCGTCGCAGAATTAACTGGCATACGATACGCATTTACATCGTCAGGCAAAATGAAGGCCGAGAGTAAGGACGCAATGCGAAAACGTGGCCTTAAATCGCCAGATCTCGCAGATGCATTATGCCTAACAATGGCATCTGATGCAGTCACGGCATTATCTGGCAATAATAATAACTGGAATAAATCCATTAGGCGCAATTTAAAGGGAATTGCATGAAAAAAAAATTTTTAAATTTGTCACCCAAGATGAAAAATTTATTGATGGCTAAATGGATAAAGCAATATGTGAAGCGCGGATTATCTTTGCAGGACGCTCAAAGTGCGGCGCGGTGGAAGGCTGGCGAGTGGAAGCTATCAGAAAGAATGCGTAACATACTGGCGTCAATAGATGAATTGTGATATGGTCGCATAATATACAGCAATGAGGTTTTATCATGAAAACGTGCAAGGGATGCCCTACCAAGTCAAACTGTAAGGCCAAAGGTATGTGCTTGAATGGCGGCTATGGTAAATAGAGGCGTACTGAACTTCCTCAATCAACTTGATGAGGGCAAGCGATCCAGACGTAATAGCTTTGCGGAGCGTGTTGCTAATTTCCTGACGCCTAATGATGAATTTGAATATCGCGGCGGATTACTAAGTAATATGGATGGCACATCCGCAATGGATCGTATTGGCGAGAAAACGAGCTACGGCACGTTAGGCCAAGCCAATTTTGCTGGCAATGATCCCATCACGTCGTTCCCTAATCAGATGCCACAAGGCACAACAGCTAGACGCGCAGATGGTACAGGTGGCGAAATAGTGCGTAGCCTGATACTACCAGTTGATGTTATGCAGACGATTATGTCGTCAAATATTGCGAATAAGCAGGGATTTATAGAGCTGTTAGAATACAAGATGAATAACGAGCCTGAGAGTTACAGGAGAGTTATGTCAAACCCAAATGGTTTATCTGAGTTAATGTATTTGTACGCCGCAACAAATGAAGCGAGAACGCCCAGCGAGGAAATGTCACCTAGATTGCAACAAATGCTAGATGGAATTTTTAATGGGACTGCTTGATCAACAAAGCTACGCAGGCTACGCGAATGAAGGCCAGCGACTTGCAGTAGAGCCAATGAGCTTTACCCCAATGGACGCCGCAAAATTTATAGCTGAGGCCACGCCTATCATTGGCGACGCTATGGCGGCGAAAGAAATATACGACGAATTACAAAGGCCAGAGCCTGATCTTGGATATGTTGCTGTTTTAGGCGGCGCGGCTTTACTAGGTTTGATCCCACTTATTGGTGACGCGGCTTCCCCTGCTATTAAGAAAGTAGGCAAAGGCTTACTTGATATGGCAGATCGTATTGAGGTTGATCCAAGTATGATGGGTATGTCTGGCGGTAATTTTAGATTAAACCCAAAATCCAGTAATGTTCCACGTAATATGCCAGAAAATAATGTGCTGGATAAGGTGGATAATTTATCAAAAGAAAAACTGGAAAGCGCAGTACCATTTGTAAAGACTTCCAATTTTGCCAAACCTAGAGTTGGCGGTGGTAGAGCAAAAGATCCAGCTTTATTTAATAACTTCTCTTCAAAAAAACAAACTGGTGTTTCACCTAGTGATTGGGAAGTAAAAGGCAGAAGAATTACATCTGGAATAGAAACACCAGATTATAAAACTGTTGAAGATTTAAGAAGAGAAGGTTTTACTGATTTATTTGGCTTTACGGCAGATGGGACATACGCCGACACAATAATAGATGAACTTAATGGCATAAAACTTGATAGACCAGTAATGTTTGAAGGTGGTCATCAATATGGAGATGGTGGGCTTGGATTTGCCTCTGACGCGACGGCATTAACGTCTAAACAAAATGCATGGGCTAGGAATAAAGAAGCTGGTGGACGCCCAATAGTTACCCCACTTACAATGGGAGCAAAAGGTGGTGATTTTTCAGCTCATCAAGCAATGTTAGCGGCTCAAGCTATATTATCAAATGCGGATAACATAGACCCTAACTTTGTTCCATTATTAGGCGCGGCTAAAAACAATAATAGACTTTTACCAGAGGGCATGGGTTTACTTAACCCAGAATTATCAAATTATCTTGCTGGCTTAAAAGGGGGACAAAGATCTGCGTTTGTAAGATCTTTAGATACATCTCCAGCTTTACAATCAAATGTGCCGAGTATGGGTGCTGTTAGATGGGCTGGTACTGCCCCTGAGCTAACTGATAAAGCTCTACTTAGTGGCGGTTTCAGAATGTTTGAGCCTGATATAGATCCTGATGGTTTATTAAACTATGGTAATCCTCATTCAACATATAATGCATCAATTGATCGTGTTGGTAATAATATGACGATGGGTGATGTGCGCCCTTGGTACTTACAATTTCCTGATTTTGCTACCCCCAGAATGATAGATAATACACCATCTGGATCAAATATGTTAAATCCAAATGCTATGCCTAAAGAATTAAGGGCGGCTCAAATGAATCCTAACATCTCACAAAAAATGGATGATCAGTACGAAGATATGAATATGATGTATAATGAAATATTAAAATCTCAAGGTAAAGACGCCGCAGATATGTATGCAATGGACGCCGCTTTAAACAGATACCAATTAAAGGGATTATTAGATTAATAGAAAGATATACAACGTGGGCTACTATCTTACTAATAAATATGATATATAGAAATAAAACTAGGGGCTAACCAATGCCAATAACAACATACGCAGAATTAAAAACGACACTCACAGATTTTCTTAATCGTGATGATCTTACTTCTGTGTCTAGCACATTTATAACTTTGGCGGAGACTGATCTAAATCGCAGATTGCGTCACTGGAAAATGGAAGCCAGATCCACTGCCGAGATTGACACGAAATACAGCGCGATCCCAGCAGATATGTTAGAGCCTATCCGCTTTCACATTACGAGTGGCGAGACAAACCCACTAGAATTAATATCGCAGGCAGAACTATTAGATAGACAACAAAGAGCTGGTAACGTATCAGGCAACCCAAGATACTACGCAATGACTGCTGGCGAGTTACAAGTACACCCAGCGCCAGACGGCGTATACAATGCAGAATTATATTATTATCAGAAAATTCCAGCATTATCTGACAGTAATACCACCAATTGGCTTCTGGGCGAATATCCAGATGCTTATTTGTATGGAGCTTTGGTACACTCAGCCCCATATTTAAAAGAAGACGCTCGAATTACGACTTGGGCGGCTTTGTATCAAAGCGCTGTTGACGCAATTAATGCAGTCAGCGATCAAACTAAATACGGCGGCTCTGGTCGTCGAATGAAAATAAGGGCATATTAAAATGAGTTTTTCAAACGATTTCGAAACAAGAGTATTAAACTACGTGTTTACTACATCATCAGTGACACGTCCTACTGCGTGGCACATTGCATTATACACAGCCGCACCAAGTGATACTGGTGGTGGTACTGAAGTATCTGGCGGAGCATACGCTCGTCAGTCAGTTGCATTCACAGTATCTGGCAACACTGCATCAAATACTGCATCTGTTGAATATCCTACAGCTACTGCATCATATGGTACAGTTACACATGTAGGCGTATTTGATGCGGCATCTGGCGGCAACCTAATCGCATACGCGGCTCTAACAACAAGTAAAGCAATTGATACTGGTGACGTATTTAGATTACCAGCAGGCGATCTTGATATTACGTTAGATTAATAAATGGCTGAGTATCGTGGTGGATTTGGACGAAGTACATACGGCTCATATAATTTTGGGTTAGATGGATTTGTCACTGATGGAGCTGGTGCAGTTGTAGCTGTATCGGCTACAGCCTCTTCTGCTATACGTGCTAGATTAAGTGGGTCAATTGTAATCACAGCGTCTGGGACGACTGCATCTGCTGGTCGTGACAGGAATGCAAGCGCAACGTCGTCTAGCTCACTGTCTGGCGCGGCTACATTCGTATTTGATGTTGTAGGCTCATCAACAATCCCACTAACGTCAAGCGCTACAGCCACGTCCAATAGAGTGCAAAGCACTGGATCAACAATAGCCGCATCCGCAACAAACACGTCAGGCGTGGAGCGTGTGCGCGAAGTTGCGTCAAACAATGTTGTGGGCGTATCGAGTACGGCGTCCAGTGGGTCGGATGTTAATCAGTCTGGCGCAACAATAACTACAACCTCATCTGTCACTGCGACGTGTAATAAAGTTATGTCATTTTCTGGGTCAACATCTGCATCCACGACGACAACATGCAACGCAATTGAGAAGTGGGAATTAATACCAAAAGTAACAGAGATATGGACAGCCGCATGATGTTGCAATTTAAGCATTTTTGTGGCAGTATGCACTCAGCGCCTACTGCGTCTTTCTCTTACATTGATGAACGATATTAGGCCGCAAGGCCAAACATAGGAGTTAATTATGGCAGATACTACAACAACGACATATAGCTTAGTGAAGCCAGAGGTCGGCGCATCCGAGGATACTTGGGGTACAAAAATAAATACCAATTTGGATAATGTCGATAATCTGTTAGATGGTACGACGCCTGTAACTGGTATTGATATTAACTCTGGTTCAATCGATGGAACGCCAATTGGTGCAAATTCTGCATCAACTGTTGCGGCTACCACAGTAAGTACAACTGGCAATATTACAGTTGGCGGCACAGTAGATGGACGTGATGTTGCGGCGGATGGCACTAAGTTAGATGGAATAGAAAGTGGCGCAACAGCAGATCAAACAAATGCAGAAATACGTGCGGCAGTTGCGGCGGCTAGTAATAGTAATGTGTTTACAGATGCAGACCATTCTAAGTTAGATGGAATTGAAACTTCAGCCAAAGATGACCAAACAATAACAGCTGGTTCTGGATTATCAGGCGGCGGCACTGGAAATGTAACACTAAGCCACAGCGATACGTCATCCCAAGCATCTGTAAATGGCTCTGGCAGAACATACATTCAAGATATTACTCTTGATACTTATGGACACGTCACTGGTTTAGCAACGGCTACAGAAACAGTCGTAAATACAGACACTAACACAACTTACAGCGCTGGTTCTGGCCTTGATTTATCAGGTACAACTTTCAGTGTTGAAGCTGACTTGCGTGGTGATGTTACTCAAATTGGTCACTCTACTTCTGATTACTATTTAATAGGTACAACTACTCACAAGTGGTACTTAGATGGCAATGAAGACATGCGTCTTGAAAACGATGGTGACTTACACGTTGATGGAAACGTCATTGCTTACTCTACAACTACTTCAGATGAGCGTCTAAAGAAAGACATCGTTAAGATTGACAATGCCTTAGATAAAGTAAGTCAGCTTGGCGGTTACACATTTGAATATAAAAAAGATGGCAGAAAGTCTGCTGGTATTATTGCTCAAGAAGTCGAGAAGGTAATGCCAAGCGCAGTAACAGAAACAACATTGCCAGTTAAGATGGGTCAAGACGACGAAACTTTATACAAAGTAGTGCAGTATGATCAACTTCATGGACTAATGATTGAGGCAATCAAAGAACTAAAAGCTGAAATTGAAGAACTAAAAGCGAGGTAAGTTAGATGGCATTACCATCCAGTGGACAGATAACATTTGCACAAATTCAATCAGAGTTTGGTGGGAGTAATCCTATTGGCCTTAGTGAATATTATCGAGGCGCATTGACTACTAGCAATAATACTAACGTACCTACCAGTGGACAAATATCTTTAAGCAATTTTTATGGGGCAGAAAACGCACTTTATATTTCAGCATCTGGGGGGTCTACTTATACATCTGGGGGCTATAAATACCACAAGTTTACTTCATCTGGCACGTTTACTGTTAGTTCCACTGGAAATTCTGGAGGCTCTAATACGTTAGAATATTTAGTTATTGCTGGTGGCGGTGGCGGTGGTAACAACCACGGCGGCGGCGGCGGTGCTGGGGGCGCAAGAACAGGCTCAGTTTCAGCATCCCAACAAGGTTATTCTGTTTCTATTGGCGGCGGCGGTGCAAATAGCTCCTCTGGTGGTTCTATAACAAGTGGCTCAAACTCATCAGCCCTTGGAATTACATCAACTGGTGGTGGACGTGGTGGTAGTGCTAACCAAGGCTCGGCAGATGATTTTACAGGCGGTTCTGGTGGCGGTAACGCTGGCTGGTTGCCTTCTGGTGGGAATACAGGTGCATCGGGTATTTCTGGTCAAGGTAATAAAGGGGGAGATAATGGGGCTGGTGGGTCAAACAACGCAGGCGGCGGTGGTGGTAAAGGCTCTGCTGGTGTAAATTCTGCTAATGGATACGCAGGGAACGGCGGTAGTGGTATTAGTGGATATTCTACTTGGGCTAGTGCTACATCATCAGGTGTTGGCGGAAGCTACGCAGGCGGTGGCGGCGGCGGCTCTTGGGCTTCTCAAGGGCAAACACCCGGTAATGGTACAGCAGGGGGTGGTGATGCCACTCATTCAACAAACGCAGGTGTAAGTGATAATGGTACAGTAAACACTGGTGGCGGCGGCGGTGGTGGTGGTCATGGTAATGGGCGAGGCGGCGGTGGCGGCTCTGGTATTGTTATTATTCGTTACGCTATTTCTTAAAAGGAAAATAATATGTCACATTTTGCAAAAATAGAAGATGGAGTAGTAACTAATGTATTGGTAGCGGATCAAGCATTTATTGACACGCAAGAGGGTACTTGGGTTCAAACAAGTTACAATACATTTGGCGGCAATCATACTGGCGGCGGCGTTCCTTTACGAAAAAACTATGCTGGGATTGGGTTTACTTACGACAGCTCTAAAGATGCTTTTATTTCACCGAAACCATTTAATTCATGGGTTTTAAATGAAGCTACATGCCAATGGGATGCACCAGTAGATTATCCAGATGATGGTAAAAGTTATGCGTGGGTCGAAGACACCACTAATTGGGTGTTAATTGATTAATGCTAAGCTATATTGTCCATAACGCTAAAAATATGCTATAGTAACAGCAACTTATAAAACGAGGTAAACATGCCACTAATACCACTAGACATTCCTGCTGGCATTTACCGCAACGGCACTGAGTTACAAGCATCTGGGCGATGGCGTGACGCCAACTTAATCCGATGGGTTGATGGCACAATGCGTCCGATGGGTGGTTGGCGAACTCGATCAGACACGGCGGCTGACGCTAAGATTCGTGGATTAATTACTTGGATTGCCAATGACCAAGATCGTTACATTGTTGGTGGCACGTACAACAAACTTTATAGCTGGACATCCCAAGGCGTGCGACACGACATAACGCCAACTGGTATAGCTAATGGACGTGAAGACGCCGAGGCATTTACAGGATATGGTGGAAGTTACTTTGGGCAGTATGCCTATGGCGTGGCTCGTCCAGACACAGCGAGAATACAGCCTGCAACAACTTGGTCATTAGATACGTGGGGTGAATACCTTGTCGCCTGTAATGAGGATGATGGAAAAATCTATGAGTGGCAGATAAATAATTCCACACCAGCCGCAGTATTATCAAATGCACCAACAAATAATGAAAGCATTGTCGTAACTGAAGAAAGATTTTTGTTTGCATTAGGCGCAGGCGGAAATCAACGCAAGGTGCAGTGGTGTGATAGGGAAGATAGCTCCACATGGACGCCAGCCGCAACAAATGAAGCTGGTGATTTAGAGCTTAACACAAGCGGCAGAATTATGGCTGGCATACGTGTGCAGGGTCAAACTCTAATATTAACAAGCATGGACGCCCACGTAGCAAATTATATTGGTGCGCCATATGTCTACGGCATTGAGCGTGTTGGAGCGAGTTGCGGATTAATAGCAAACAAGGCCATAGCATCAGTTGATCAGGGTGCATTCTGGATGGGTAATCACTCATTCTACGCATATGCAGGCGGCGCAGTGCAACAAATCGAAAGCGAAATATCAGACTATGTATTCTCCGATATAAACCGCGCACAAATATCAAAAACTTTTGCAGTGACAAACAGCACATACGGCGAGATATTCTGGTTCT
>UEXM01003312.1_pt1 | contig 10393 bp, 18 predicted proteins | sample 1796661 | NCBI WGS metagenome assembly UEXM01 (sample SAMEA4772469, study PRJEB27181) | metagenome
TTATAAGATTATATGCTTTAATCCTGAAGATACTATTACAAATATTGATGGATTCAACCCTAGACAGTTTGTTCCTGCGTTTCTGATCAACATAGCAGACAAAAAGGAGCTAGGACGAGCACATAGAACTATAATGAAATCAAAGTATTTTGATAGGATGTCAGACGCATATAAAAAATATCTTAAAGTATAGTTGGTAATATGAAAAATAATTCGTATATTTAATATAATTAAATGGGATAGGTAACTATTCTATGAGTTATATCATGGGGGTATCTTGAAAAAGGTTAACCCATAGCTCTACGAACAAAGGCCACCTTCACGTGGTGTAGAGTGTTATGGTTAAAGTTGCTCACTATTATATCCAACTGTTTAACCCACCAAGAGCCTTTATTTTTAAAATAATAAAAATTATATATATGCTTAAAAGATTAACAGTACATTTAGACAAGGTAAAGAAAGAGAGGGTAAAAACAGGTAATACTTCTGAAAAGGATAAATCTGCTTCTAAAACTATTCTCATGAATACCGTATCAGTACGTAACTTAAGATCAGAAGCTGCTATTAGTTCAGCGTTATCTGATATCCGTAGTACACATAATATTGCTATCTGCAAAACACCTGGTCATAAAAGATGGAAAGCGGGTGATGAAATGTGGTATACTTCTAACGAAAAATAATACATAAAACAGTTGGTAGTCTGAGATTTATTTCTTATCTTTAGATATAAAGAAAGAGAGATGAAACACCAGGTAAACTATTTATTGAAAATAACTAAAGATCTAGTTGGTAGTCTGAGTTATTTTTCTTATCTTTATATTATAAATAAAGAGACACAAAAACTAAAATTATGTTCATAAAAAACAAAACAAATTCAAGCTGGTGGTTAGGTAACGACTTCTTTAAAGGAGACGAAGATATATTAACTGGAGAGGTAGTTACTGATAGAACATCTGAGCTAATTAAGTTAGCTGGTTACCGTAGAGCAATTTCTAATTTTGTTAATATAGTTACTGGTAAGTCAGATATACCTGTTCGATTTGAAGGTAGAGATAGTTATACTGATGGCAAGTCGGTTACTATTTCAGCTAGTATTAAAGATAAAGATTTCGATAGTACAGTTGGTTTAGCTTTGCATGAAGGTTCTCACGTTTTATTAACTGATTTTAAAATCCTTCCTAATCTAGACTTAGAAATATCTAGCTGGGCAGATGGTACCGATATATACTCTACTATAAATGAGAAGTATAATATGAAAAGTCATATGTCAGCTAAAAGTTATGTTAAGGATAAAATTAGAAACTTATTAAACATAGTTGAAGATAGACGAATAGATAATTTCGTATTCAAATCAGCGCCTGGTTATAAAGGTTATTACCATGCTTTATATAATCGTTACTTTAGCTCATCTATTATCGATAAAGCTTTAGCATCGTCAAGCCATAGAGAGTTAGATTGGGACTCTTATATGTTTCATATTATTAATATTACTAATGCTAACCGTGATCTAAACGCTTTACCTGGATTATTAGATGTTTATAAAACGATCGATCTAGCTAATATTGGTAGATTAAAGTCTACCAAGCAGTCACTTACTATTGCTTTAAAAATATTCCAACTAGTAGAAGCAAATATACCTGCTGTTACTGAGCAAGAGACTTCTGCAGGTCAGGATGGTGATAGTCAAAAAGATGGTGACGAAGGTAATAATACTACTAGCGGTGACGAAGCTACTACTCCAGAAGGAGAATCTAAAGATGATGGCTCTAAAGCTGAAGGTGACGAAGCTACTACAGGTACTGTTCAAGGAAACGGTGCTATTGGATCTGAAAGTTCTGATTTACCTGACCTAACACCTCGTCAAGAAAAGCAATTACAAAACGCTATTAAGAAGCAAAAAGATTTTATAAATAATAATATTAAGAAAACTAAACTTAATAAGACTGAACAGAAAAAAATGAAGGCTTTAGAAGAGTCTGGTTCTGAGATTAAAAAAGTAGGTAAATCAGTTAATCAATACAATGGTAGAGTTTACGAAACTGAGTGTATCGTTGTAAAAAAGCTTACTCAGAACGTTATTGATAATGCTGGTTATAGATTTTTAGAAGGTCAAATATGGAGATCTAAAGGAGAAACATTAAGTAATGCAGTTAGTAAAGGAGTTACTCTTGGTAGACAATTAGGTAAGAAGCTTAAGTTAAGAAGTGAAGAACGAAATACTAAATTCTCTAGATTAGATTCTGGTAAAATAGATAAAAGATTAATTAGTTCATTAGGTTACGGTGCAGAAAGAATATTTCAACAAGTACTTAACGATAAATTTACTCCTGCTAATGTTCATATTAGCATCGACGCATCAGGATCAATGTCTGGTACAAGATTTGAAAACTGCCAGACTGCAGTTGTAGCAATAGCTAAAGCGGCTTCAATGATAGATAATCTAGATATTCAGGTTTCTTATAGAACTACTACAGCTGATAAACCTATTATATTAATAGCTTATGATTCACGAGTAGATAGTTTCAAAAAAATTACTAGTTTATTTAAACATATATGTGCGTCTAATTTAACTCCAGAAGGTTTAACTTTCGAAGCTATAAAGAACGAGCTAGTAACTGCATCTGGCGATAGAGAAAGCTTTTTTATTAATTTTAGTGATGGGATGCCGTACTGTGAACCTAAAGGTTACAGCTACTACGGTACCTCAGCAGTTCTTCATACAAGAAAGCAAGTTGATAGTATGAGAAAAAGGGGTATTAAAGTTTTAAGCTACTTCATTGGTAAAAACGAATACGGCTCGCATGATGAATTTACTAGTATGTACGGTAAATCAGCTCAAACGATTGATGTAACAAGCCTTATTCCGTTAGCTAAAACGTTAAATAAAATGTTTTTAACTAAATAATACGATTATTAACCTGACACTACAAACTAACGAGAGCGTTAAGCAAATTAACTAATATGAATATAAACGGTAGAGATATAACACAAGCAGATTTAATTGAACAAATCGATATGCTGCGTGCAGGCTGGTGTAAGATTATGTATACATGTATATCTTCTGATAAAACATTCTTAAAAGATATGCCAGGTACTAATTATAAAAAGCGACAGTTAATAGATGAGTTAGTAGAGTATTTTGTTAGTACTGAAGAGTACGAAAAATGCGCAGAACTTGTAAAGTTAAAACAATGGTAAAGGTAAGTTACATAAAAGTACTTAGGGAACCATGGCAGCTAATAGAAAGGTTGAGAAGCTTCTCAATCAGAAAAATAAAATTGAGCGTGAGTTAAGGATGATGCAAGAGAAATGTAATCATATAGAACGAACAATCAAACAAGTAACGCTTGGTGAAGGATGCCAGACGAGCACAAGATGGGTGTGTAACGATTGCTCATTAGTAGTTGGATATCCATCAGAGGTTGAATTAAAAAAATATTTAAAATAAGGTTATGAGTACAGTAGGTCAAGAAACAGAATGTCTAAGGTGTGGTTACGAGCAAGGGTATCACGAATTTCAAACAAGAACAGGTGAAGAATATTTTATGTGTCGCAGGTGTGGCCATCAAGTTCATTATATAATAGACAACTGGGAGGATTCGAAATATAAGTCTGGTAAAAAGAAAGGTGAGCGACGAAAAACCTGGAAGCCTAAATATAGAACAGAAACTATAGTTCCAGTAGCATCATATACGCTTAAAGAAAAAGGAGCGTTAGGTAAACAAGTAGGTCCAGTTCCAACAGATACTGATTTAGAGAACTTTAAATTAAATGTAGCTAAACGAATAGAAGAATTATCAATAGCTAAAATATCGTATCAAAGTGCGGAAGGTGAATACATAGGTAAATGGGTCGAAGAAGACTTAATTGAGAGCAAAGTTAAATTATTAAAATAAAATAAATGAATAAAAGGTTATATGATCTTCCAGTCGAGCAAAGACGGAAGGCGTTTCAAAAAATTAAAAGAAGGGTTTTAAAAAGATATCCAAATGCAACAACTAGAACAAACAGCGATGGTAGATTCTATCTAACTGACGGTTACGGTAATGTTATAGGTGAAGAGTATATGCTACCACCAGCTAAATCCGTATGGGATGCATGGGAGAACGCTCTTCAATACGGTATTAAATTACATCAAAACTTATTAAGAACACATCCGAGTAAAATGTCTGCTGATAAAGTAGAAGCTAAAATAATGCGTATTAACAGACGTAGAGGAAATCGGTACAAGGAATAGTTGTTTATATGAAAATAAATTACTATATTTAACAATAATTAATCAGTATTAACTAAAAGGTTGTGGCTCACCACTAAAATAAAATGTCTTTTAAAAAAGGAACACACACAAACAAAATGGGTATAATGCAAGCAGGTTTGCACACTCACCCGAGAGAACAACGTTACGGAAATTTATGGGGTCAAATAGACTTCATGGTAAAGGAAGGAGTACGAGGTGACGGTAAAGATGGATATAATAATAAGACGATAGGAGAGCTTGTTATTGGTAATCAACGAGTTGCATTAACGTGGACAGAATGTACAAAAATTCAAGAAACATTAATGTTGGCTAAAGAAGCATTCAAGACAGGAAAGAGTCTTGATATGGTATAAGAGGTATATATGATGATATTAACATTTATATTAGGAGCGTTATTAGGTATTATAGGTACTTACGTATACGCTAAACAGAAAATTGATGAATTAACTGAGAGAAGTCATGATAAGTCTTTAGTAATAAGTTTACTTAAAACTAGAGCAGATGAGTCTACAAAGAAGATCGTCAACAAGAAAGAAAGTAAAAAAACAAAAGCAGCTAAATAAAGGTTGCGTATAGAATAAATCTGACACATATGTAAATATCTACTAAAGTTATTTATAAGTGTCAGATTTAAACTGCTATTACAAGGGTTAATTAATAAACAAAAAAAGGGAAAAATATGAAAAATTTATTTTTAACATTAGCACTGGGCTTTGCAACATTATTTGCATCCGCACAGAATTTTATGGTAGTAACAAACTACAATGCACCAGAAGATGGAGCAGAGTGGGAAATGTCTAGCTTAACTGACAATATGGGTATTGGTTATGTATTAAACGATACTTGGACAGTTGGTGTAATTAAAGCTGGAGAAGATTCTTTAGGTGATGCGAACTACGACCTTTTCGGTCGTTATAACTGGACGAAAGAAGTTTACGTTTCAGTTCAAGCACCAACTGAAGAAATGATGGATAACTTGACAGTAGGTTTAGGTTATTCTTTTAACGCGTGGAAAGGTTTATATGTTGAACCTAACTACAGCATGGGTCTTAAAGAAGACGAAAACGGAGAGAGAGAGGGTACGTTCAACCTAGGGTTGGCATACCGTTTCTAATTTTTAACATCCCATAATGGGATCACCCTTGTAAAGCACGGCAATTGTGCCACAAAACAGTATTTCGACAAATACAAAAATATAGGAGATTAAAACATGGATAATGTAATCAAATATGTAGCAGGATTTTTTGGTGGATTAGGAACTATCTTAATGGCAGTTCTTCCAGTAACAATCCTTTGGTACATCTTAACAGGTGGATCAGTTTTCGGAATGGATGTAGTAGCTAACTTAACAGCACTTATCACATCATTAGGTAATGGTGGATTTGTAGGGTTAATCGTATTAGTTTTATTAGCATCTTTTTTCGTTAAGAAGTAATAGTTAACAATTGTAGACGTCCCGGGCATTAGCTCGGGACTAATCTACACAATAAAGGTGAGATAACAAATGTTATATTTAGGAATAGTAATAGGATTACTAGTAGGTGCAGGAGCAATGTACCTTAAAAACACAAAAGATTTAGATGCATTAAACGATGTATTACAATCTACTCAAGACAAATTAAAATCAGTTAAAAGTCAGTTATATAAGAGACGTTCGACTTATAAAAAGAAAACAAACGGATCAAATGGCAAAAAGGCAGTCAAGAAAGCAACGCGGAAAAAAACAACCGCCAACACTAAAAAAACAAATATCTAGTAATCTATCTAAAAGAGCTAATAAGCTTTTAGAGCATTACGAGAATGTTGAAGCACTTGGTAAGGTAGGTGAATCTAATTCAGAATCATCTCAGTTATTGAGCAAGCTTGGTGATATATTTAATATTTCAGAAGAGGTTCCTAATGATACCTTCAGCACTAAAGTTGAAGGTGTTTTAGGTAAATTAAAAACTCTTAAACAATTAATTGTATATAATATAGCATGTACTGAAGATAAGAAAAATTTTGATACTGAAGAGTATCGAGCAGATCGGATGTTTGTTACAGATACAGTATTTAAGATACACGCTACTAGCGAAGTAGATAATGAAGATCTTAAGACTATGAATACATTATATAAAAAACATAAACGTGTTAAACAATTATTTGATTAAAAGTTACTAATTATTATAAAGGGAATAATATGATACAAAGATTTATGATACCAAGAACTGCTCACTGTAAGGCTGGATGTTGACGTGGATAGTTTTAATGAACCTATAGAGAAGTATGGTGACTCAGATCAAGATTTAGAGCTACTAGCAGCTGCTATGAACAATACTTATGAGTATTTAGTAAGCGAAATAGATATGCAAGATCTACCTGAAGGTACTTGGATGTTAAAACGTCCTAGAAGAGTTTCAACTATAGATGAATTAATAGAATACTTTCAGCACCCAGACCGTGAAGAGTATGAAAAGTGTGCTGAACTTACTAAAGTAAAACAAACAATAAATTGACCGCTAGTACTTTTATTAGCTGCTCTTTTGGACGAGGGTTCGAAGCCCTCCACCTCCACTAATACATATTAATATACGGGGGTGACTGGATTTGACAGAGAGATAAGGATATAAGGAAGGTCACGTATAACAGGCGAACATGTTGAAATGGCAATGGCTGCTTAATAAAGCACCCTGACCCAACGGCATTAACAGGGCAAGTCGTATAAGCCCGGTGGAGGTGGACCTTTATAAGGTAATATTATGATGAGTAGACCAATAGTTTCTAAAGAGTTAAAATGTAATGGTAAATCATACCAATTAGAAATGTGGGGTGCTCCTTATGATGATGATGATATCACTGAAAGTTTTCCGTCTGTTAATGGTAGTATAGATACCTATAGAAACCATAACGCACGTAAAGATTTTTTTAATGAAGTCGATATGAAGGGTAGCTGGACACCTTCTTCTACTTCGAAGTATACTGAAGATTTTCAATTATGGTTTGATAAACTGTCTGTTGACAAGCAACGAGAGTATGTCAAAGCTATAGATGAATCTAATCGTGTTATTATATCTATGGTGTGGGATATTCTTCAACCCAAGGACAAGTATGAATTGTTTAACAATAACCTACGTCAGTTTAGTAATTGGTTTACTAACCTAGATGTTAGTGATGTTGATTTTTATATGTCACGTATAATGAGTAAGCGTAGATTGATGCCCAAGGAGTTTAGGTCAGAGCCTGAAATGTTGTCAGAGGATCAAGTAACAGTAATGTTACAAGAGGTATATGATAGTATAGATGATGATCTTGTAAGAGCTACATCTATTAATGGGTTGCTCTGCATAAGTTGTACTGATGAAGATAGGTTAAAAAAAGCTAAAACTCACATGGTACGACACGGTAGTATACTACGTGATTACCGAAAAAAAGAAAATGCTAACGGTAGAATAATATACACTTATATATTTTCAAAACCATAATTAAAGGAGAGTTATTATGAAAAAACTATTAACTATATTGTTGGTAGCAGTGTCGCTAACCACAATGTCGCAAACAATTATTAACCCAGATACAGTATGTGCAAATGCAATAGGTGAACAATATTATGTTGCAGTTACACCTACATCAACTTACCAATGGACAATAACAGGTGGAGGTGGTGTTTTACAAACTGGACAAACAACGAGCTCTATTACTGTAGATTGGGGTGGTATAAGTGGATTATATCCAAATGCAGTAGAGGTGATAGAATCTAACGCTGCTGGGTGTCCTGGTACGCCGCAGTTACTTGATGTATTTATTCTTGAATTATCAGGTAATACATTAGGACCTTTCTGTCCTGGAGATCCAACTACACCACTAGTAGGTGCTCCTGCAGGAGGGACTTGGTCAGGAACAGGTGTTGTAGCCAATTCATTTCAACCATCTACTGGTGTTGGTAATTATGTATTAACCTATTCAATGGCTGGCTGTACTGCAACAATTAATGTAACAGTAAACAACGGACCTGTCACGGGACCTATTCAACATTTCTAGTATGAGATGGTGGGTATACATATTACTCCCCTTTCATTTATTAGCACAAGAAACTTACAATGATTGTGTAACCATTGAGCCTCAATCATATCAAGTACCTTACGATGCTGATAAGGAATACTTTTGGTCAATTACTAACGGAGAGGTAATTTCTACGTTTGATAATACAATTACTGTTCAATGGCCAGATTCTGCAGGAGAGTATCTCATTTCAGTATATACGACACGATTTGGCTGTGAAGGAGATACATCTTACTATCAAGTATCTATAAACTCATGCCCTTACGCTACTCTATTTTTTCCAAATTCATTTACCCCTAACGGAGACGGGATAAATGAGCAGTATAATGTAGGTGGTAAATCGGTAGATGATATAGAATATATTGCAATTTATAATAGGTGGGGTCAAAGAATATTTGAAGCTTATAGCAATACACCATGGGATGGTAATGGTAGCCCTATAGGTGTTTATACTATAAATGTTTTTATAAAAAATAATAGGTATATCAGGCCTATAACTTTGGTAAGATGAAAAAAATAATAATAATATTAGGTTTATTCTTTAGCTTGAATGCTAGCTCACAATGCATTAATACTCAGATCGGTAGTATGTCTCCTGCTGGACCATACGCTCCAGGGGATGTTGTAACGGTTACATATACATTAGGAAACTTTACAGGAATTAATATAAACTGGATTCATGCATTTCAAATTAATTTATCACCAAGTTGGATTAATCTTACTCCAATAACTACTCCCGGTAATCCTGCTGGATCAACTGGCAACTGGTTGTGGGACTTGCAGCACACTTTTATTGGAGGTCTCAATTTTGGTCCAGGTTGGAGATTTGAAAATACTGGTAATATCGATTGGGGTACATCATCCCAAGGACCGTTCACAATGAGTTTTGAAGTAACAGTAGGACCTACATGTACTGCTGATATTCTAAATATTAGCATGTTAGTAATAGATGACTGTACAACTGGTGGTTGGACTGGTGGAGGTGGAGCTTGTTGTACAGATCCAGCATTTCAAATATACAATAGCAATGTATCAGTTCCTCCTATACTCACGACACCTATAATCCATTATTAAGTTGCGTGTTAAATATTTTTTTCGTATATTTATATTAAATAACTTATTGATACTGCGGGTCAGCAAGTTACGTTAAAACAATATTGTTTAATAAATAAAATTATCTAAGGAGATTATTATGGGAAATTTAACACCATTCGGCACATCGCCATTCGACGTCCTTTTTAAGGACTTTTTTAAGTCAGATGTAGACTATCAGTTTGCAGATGCAACTAAACTCAACCATCCAGTAGACATATATGAGGCCAGTGAAGGTCTAAATATTGATATTGCTTGTGTTGGACTAACCAAGAAAGACATTGATCTTACCATTGAGGGAGATGTACTTCGAGTAGAATACAAGAAAGATCCTGGTTCTACTCATGCAGAATACATTCAAAGGAATATAGCTAAACGAGCATTTAACTTTGGGTGGAGAATTAGCAGAAGGTTTGATTTAACTAATCTAGAAGCTAAACTAGAAAATGGTTTATTACATCTGTTTGCACCACTTGCAGATGCAGCTAAACCAAAATCAATAACTATTAAGTAGAGGATACTATGATGTTTGCAAGCAAAGGTAGAAGCCTATTAAAAGCTATTAGTTGGAGAATCGTAGGAACATTGGATACAATGGCCTTAGGATGGATAATAACTGGTAGCCCTGTAATGGGATTAAAAATAGGAGCATTAGAGCTTTTTACAAAGTTTATTTTGTACTATTTTCATGAACGAGCCTGGGTCAAATGCAAATATGGTATCGATACTAAAGTTAAAAAGGTTATAGAAAATAAATAAAGCTGACCCGCACGTCAATATAAATTACTTACTATGAATAAAAAAGTTTGGCAGTATGATAACGAGTACTGGATTATACACAGGTCTATATCTGAACATCAAATGACTCCTAAATCATATGGAATTAATTCAGATAACATCAATAAAATGGTTAGAGTCTGGGTTGAATGGTTACGTGATAATTGTGTAAATATTGAGAAGGTATTTCATAAAGATGGTAAATTTTTATTCTGTGAACAAATTAAA
>UEXM01003313.1_pt1 | contig 10391 bp, 9 predicted proteins | sample 1796661 | NCBI WGS metagenome assembly UEXM01 (sample SAMEA4772469, study PRJEB27181) | metagenome
TAATGGCTAAGTTTGCATCAGGAAAAGACTCTTACGCAATTTGTGACAGATCTGGTTTACGGTATCCTTACAAAGTAATGCGTAAAGAATGGAATGGCTTGCTTGTTGGCCCGGATCAATATGAGCCCAAACATCCACAACTAGGTCCTTTTAGGAAGGTAGTCGATCCGCAAGCTTTGCAAAATGCCCGACCGGACCGCACGGAACCTATGGATGTTTATGTAGGCGTTCCCACGGTTGAAGATGAAAATTTAAGACCAGCTACTGGTTTTGGTCAAGTTGGTTTGGTTACGGTGACGACATCATGAGTTTTACATATGCACAACTAAAAACGGCTATTCAAGATTACACAGAAAACGATGAAACATCGTTTGTAAATAATCTGTCCATTTTTATTCAACAGGCGGAAGAACGCATTTTAAAAAACGTTCAACTTAGCTTATTTAGAAAAAATGTAAGTGGAACTATGACGGCTTCCAATAAATATTTGGCGGCCCCTAGTGATTTTTTAGCTCCTTTCTCGTTGTCTTTTGTTGATGCTAACAGTGAACATCAATTCTTAGAATTTAAGGATGCTGACTTTATACAGTCGTTTAACCCAAACGGAGCTACCGAAGGAAACCCTAGATATTATGCGGTTTTTGATTTAACTAATTTTATTCTAGGTCCAACGCCAAATGCAGCAAGAGTTGTGGAATTACACTATTTTTATCGCCCCGCTAGTTTAACAGCGGGAGCCGACAGTGGCACTACATGGTTAAGTGAAAATGCTCAAATAGCCATGCTTTATGGAAGCTTGCTAGAAGCGTATACTTATATGAAAGGTGAGCAAGATTTAGTAGCTTTGTATGAAAAACGTTTTGGTGAAGCTTTAGTTGGAATGAAAATGTTGGGTGAAGCTAAAGAAGTTACCGATGAATATAGGGTTGGTAAGGTTATTAGGGCTAAACAATGAGTATTCCTGCATTAGATTTAAATGTTACACCTACTTTTACTGTCGATGTAAAAACTACAAGCAATCGTGGTTTTACTCCTGAAGAAGTAGCTGAACGTTGTGCAGAAAAGATTATATCTATTTCTGATACGGCAAATCCTGTAATACGGGACCAAGCAAGAGCTTTTAAGAAACATTTAATTAAAGTCCTATCTTTTTACATGAGAGAAGCTATTAAAAGTGATAGAACCACTATTTATAACGCTTTGTCTGATGCAGGACATCAAGATTTAGCTGAATTAACAAGGAGAATTTAACATGGCTTTTTCAGGTAACTTCATGTGTACTTCCTTTAAAAAGGAATTGATGTTTGGAGCACATGACTTCGCAAACGGAGCAGACACGTTTAAGATGGCGCTTTACACGTCTTCTGCTAGTTTAAATGCGTCTACAACAGCATATACTACAAGTAATGAAACGAGTGGAACGGGGTACACGGCAGCGGGTCAAAATTTGACTAATGTTGATCCCACGATCAGTGGTACAACGGCTTTTACCGATTTCACAGACGAAACATGGAGTTCTTCTAGTATTACAGCTAGAGGTGCTTTAATTTATAATAGCACTCCAAACACAACTTCAATTTCTTTAACCAATCCAGCGGTTATTGTTCTTGATTTTGGTTCGGATAAAACTTCTACTACAGGAGATTTTACTGTAGTTTTCCCAACAGCCGATGCAAGTAATGCCATAATAAGGATTGCGTAATGGCTAACGCTGTTGTCTCTTTCATTGGCTGGAACAATTCAGCTACTGCTTGGGGCAGCGCAGGTTGGGGTCAAAATGCAGCACTACCCGGCTCCACCGCATCAGTAGGTTCCGTAACCGTTTCAGCTAACGCTGGCGCGAATGTTACAGGTCTTCAAGCACAAAGTGCTTTAGGTTCTGTAACGATAGTAGCGGAAGCAAATGTACCAACCACGGGGTTAGCGGCCACTTCAACGGTTGGAGCAGTAACAGTTAATGCCGCGTCTGTAGTCACTGCAACAGGACTTTCCGCCACGTCTGTTGTAGGTTCAGTTACAGCGGGGGGCGGTACAGAAATAACTGTTACCGGATTATCCGCTACTGCCTCTGTGGGGAACGTCTTGGTTTGGGGAAATATTGTACCAAACCAAAATCCAAGTTATAGTACGGTACAACCGTCTCAATCCCCTAATTGGGAAAAAATAGCCGCATAAGGTGTAAAAATGCCCAGTACATATACTACTAATAACGGTATTGAACTTATAGCCACCGGGGAACAATCAGGAACCTGGGGCGATACCACAAATACCAATTTAAGTCTTTTAGACACGTCTTTAGATGGACAAGTATCCATTACATTAGCCGCTACCGGATCTTCGGGATCGCCTAATCTTTTACCTATTAATAACGGAGCTACCTCTAATGGTAGAAACCGTCTAGTTATTTTTGCTGATGGAGGGGACTTAGGCGGCACCGCTTTTGTTCAACTTACTCCTAACGATGCTGAAAAAATTATTTACATAAGAAATAATTTATCGGGAAGCAGAAGCATTTTAGTTTTTCAAGGAACGTATAATGCGTCAAACGATTACGAGGTCCCTGCCGGAACCACGGCAGTGGTTTATTTCGATGGCGGCGGCACTGGTGCTGTTGCCGCTAATGTGTTTAACAATGCTTATTTTGATAGCCTTCGTCTCGGTTCTGTCTCAGTTACAGCGATTCTTGATGAAGATAATATGTCTTCCAATAGCGCTACTGCGTTGGCGACCCAACAATCGATCAAAGCCTATGTAGATACTACAGTAACCGCAGAAGATTTAGATTTTGCAGGAGACAGTGGAACAGGCGCTGTAGATTTAGATAGTCAGACATTTACCGTTGCGGGGACGGCTAACGAAATAGAAACAGCGGCTAGTGGTCAAACATTGACCGTAGGTTTACCTAATGCGGTGACTATTGCAACGTTAACCCTAACAAATGATTTAGCCGTGTCTCACGGCGGGACAGGGTCCTCTAATGCTTCTGACGCTAGAACAGCATTAGGTGTTGCGATTGGTAGTGACGTTCAAGCCTTTGATGCTGACACGCTCAAGGCTGACACTGCGGATACGCTAACAGCACCATTCCGAGGCACAATAACCACAGACAATGATTTATCGTTTGATCAAAACGTAACCAACAACTTTCAATGCACACCTAGTGGTGCAGGTGCATTAACCTTTACCAATCACACCGCAGGACAGAGTGGGTTCATACTTTTAATTAACTCTGGCGGTCACGCTATCTCTGCTCACGCTAACACTAAAATCAACGCTGCTGACTTAACAGCAATATCTGTTGCAGGCACTTACACGTTAAGTTATTTTGATAACGGCACTAATGCCTATGTGTCTGTGAGTAGGAGTTTTGCATGAGTTTATTGCCTGTTGGCATTGGTGCATTTGATTCTGGATACACGATAGACCAGAGCTTACGACTACGTAACTCTGCTCCTGCTATGTTTCGCAGAACACCTAGCAGTGCAGGTAACAGAAGAACTTGGACTATTAGCTGGTGGGCAAAACGCAGCAAGTTAGGTAACGCAGGATTTACTGTATTTTCAGCAGGCACATCTGCAAGCGATACAGGAGAGCTAGTCATAAAGTATGACAACAATTACCCAGACTCATTAGCTATACAAACAGGGAGCACTAACATCAGATTTACCAATGCTCTCTATCGTGATCCGTCAGCATGGCATCATGTAGTAGTAGCCTTTGATACGACTCAAGCTACTGCTGCAAACAGACATAAAGTTTATGTAAACGGTGAACAAGTTACTTCATTTAACCTAAGTAACGACTTAGCACAAAATACTGATACAGCAGTTAATAACACAGTTCAACAAGCGTGGGGATATTTTGGAAGAATAAACTCTCAGTACTTCGATGGTTATTTAACTGAGATGTACATAATTGACGGTCAGCAATTAACTGCTAATGACTTTGGTGAGTTTGACGATGACACAGGTGTTTGGAAACCTAAAAAGTACACAGGCACGTACGGTACTAATGGAGCATATTTAAATGGCACAGGTACAACTTATATTGAAGATGTGTCAGGAAACAATAATGACTTTACAAACGTAAACTTACAGCTAACTAACTCTGCTGTATCAACATACGATTCTATGGCTGATGTGCCTACGTTAAATGATACAAACACAGCTAACTACTGTACTTGGAATCCTTTAAGGGCAGGTGCAAATGTTGCTGTATCGGATGGAAATTTAAAAGGTATTACAAGTGCTACAGTAGCTCAAAGTGTTGCTGGAACAATTGGTATGTCTAGTGGTAAATGGTATTGGGAAGTAATTAATCAAGGAGGGTCTTTAAGTTATACAGGAATCGTTGATAGTACACACGACATGGCAACTTATATCGGAGCGTCCTCTACGGGTAGTGGATATGCTTATAACACCTCTGGTCAAAAAGTCGGGCCAACAAGCGGAACTGCTGTTTCTTACGGAGCAACTTACACCACTAACGATGTTATTGGCATAGCGTTAGACATGGACGCAGGGACACTAACCTTCTACAAAAATAATGCTAGTCAAGGAACTGCGTTTAGTAGCATCACAGGGACTTGGTTTGCTGCTGTTTCTGGCAACGGTGTTGCCGGTAAAGGTGGAATTGTTAACTTTGGACAACGACCATTTGCTTACACACCACCAACAGGTTTCTTAAAGCTCAACACGTTTAACCTGCCTGACTCGACTATTGAGGACGGATCAGATTATTTTAATACTGTAATCTTTAGTGCTAATGGTTCTGCTGCGTCTGTCACCGGAGTTGGTTTTCAACCTGACTTTATTTGGGCTAAAAATAGAACCAGTGGTTACAGCCATGAGCTTTGGGATGCAATTCGTGGTGTTAACTCAGACCTACAAAGCAACAATACAAATGCGGAAATAACTGACGTAAACCGTTTAGTTTCTTTTGACAGTGACGGATTTAGCTACGGTACAGGTTCAAACTTATATGTAAACGGAACTAACTCTGTCGCATGGAACTGGAAAGCCAACGGCTCTGGTTCTAGTAACACAAATGGAGATATAAACTCTACAGTCTCCGCAAATAATACGTCTGGTTTTTCTATTGTAAGTTACACAGGCAATGGCACAAGCAACTCTGAGCAAACTATTGGTCATGGTTTATCAACAGCACCTAAAGTAGTTATTGTAAAAGATAGAACAAGTGCTTCTACTCGCTGGACTTTTTATAGCACTGATCTAAGTTCTGACGGTACTTATGCTGTTAAAAATCTACTGCTAAACACGACAGGGGTTGAGTCTGCTTACAGCAGTCAGATAAGAGGGATACAAGGAAGTAATACTTTTTCTGTTAGAGATGTAGATGCTAACGGAAATGCAAATGTAAACAAAAGTGGTGATAACTACATAGCCTACTGTTTTGCAGAGGTAGAAGGTTACTCAGCCTTTAATACTTACGTAGGCAACGGCTCCACTGATGGCCCATTTGTCTACACAGGATTCAGACCTGCTTTTGTGATGGTTAAACTTGCTGCAAATCAAATTAATGCGGCAAGTTGGCAAATTTATGACACCACAAGAAATACGTTTAACGTAATACCAACTTATCTTTTTGCTGATTCAGCAGGGGCAGAATCTAACAGCGCTGCAACATATTTTAGCGCAGACATTCTATCCAACGGATTTAAACTTAGAGCAGCTAACACTTACGGCATAAATCAAAGTGGCGCAACTTACATCTACATGGCTTTTGCCGAGAATCCTTTTAAAAACGCTAATGCGAGGTAAATAATGTATTACTTAGGAAGTACAGCACTAAGACAAAACTCTAGCTTCGAGATAAGTGGTACGCTTTATCCGAGCAACTGGTTACAACAATCAACAGAGGACGAAAAGACCGCTATTGGGATTAGATGGGTTGATGATCCCGTCAGAGCAGATGACAGGTTCTATTGGAATGGAAACACGGATACTCCAAAAGCATTAGAGGATGTTGATGCTGTTGATGAGAATGGTGATCCACTATGGGTACAAGTCTGGAACTCTGAGACTGAGCAAATGGAGAACACTAGCGAACGATTAGTGACTAGAGGTTTAAAGTACACATGGATTCTCCAAGTTAAAGATAACGCAGGAAAGATGCTGGCTCAAACTGATTGGATGGTGATTCGCAAAACGGAAAGAGATGTAGCAATACCCTCAGCAACTGTAACTCAACGTGCTGCGATTGTGACTGAGTGTGCTCGATTAGAAACAGCAATTACCAATGCCGCCGACATGAACGCATTCATTGCAGTAGTACAAGATCAACGTTGGCCTGAATAAAGCAACATGCCTTTAACTAAGCTTCAATTTAAACCCGGAGTCAATCGAGAGACAACCTCCTACAGTAATGAGGGAGGTTGGTTTGATTGCGATAAGGTTCGGTTTAGATTTGGATTTCCAGAAAAGATAGGTGGTTGGCAAAAAATATCAGGTTCCTTTTTTTTGGGAACCTGTCGAGCTTTGCACCCGTGGGTTGCTTTAGACTCTAGTAAATACATTGGCGTAGGAACTAATCTTAAATATTACATTAACGAAGGTGGTGGTTATAACGACATAACGCCTATTCGTTTAACGACCTCTGCGGGAGACGTAACTTTTGACGCTTCCGCTAACACGTTAGCTTCCAATGCAGCGGCGGATGATCTTACGCTTACTTTAACTAGCGCTTCAGGATTTCCTAACAGCGGTAGAATTAAAATTAACAGCGAAATTATTACTTATACAGGCATAGCTACAAACGTTTTAACAGGATGTAGTAGAGGTCAAAGCGGAACTACTGCGGCTGCTCACAGTAGTAGCGCCGCAGTTATTTGCGCTACTTTAATTGTTGCAGATACCGCTCACGGAGCTTTAGCTGGAGATTTTGTAACATTTAGCGGAGCGGCAAGTTTAGGTGGAAATGTAGTAGCAAATGTTCTTAATCAAGAATATCAAGTAACCGCTGTAATTAATGCTAATAGCTATCAGGTAGAGGCTCGTGAGGTTTCTTCAATAAATTCTATTACAACTACTTCAGGGTTAAATCCGACTTACGTTTTTGCATCAACTAGTGACAGCGGAAACGGTGGCGGCAGCATTGTGGGTAAGTACCAAGTAAACACCGGTTTAAACACTTTTGTTAGTGGAACGGGATGGGGTGCTGGCACGTATGCACGAGGAACGTGGGGTTCCGCCGCGACTACGGTTGTTACCGCTGGACAGAATCTGCAAATATGGTCCCATGATAATTTTGGTCAAAATTTGTTAATTAATGTAAGAGATGGGGGTATTTATTACTGGGTTAAAACTACAGGATTAAGTGCTTCTGCCGTTAATTTATCTACGCTATCTACCTCTGCTCCTGTTATAGCAAAACAAATTTTAGTTTCAGATAGAGACCGCCATGTTTTAGCTTTTGGTTGTGACCCAGAAAATGACCCCGGTGTTCAAGATCCTTTGCTTATACGATTTTCCGATCAAGAGAGCGTAACCGAATGGGCTTCTTCTCCTACTAATTCTGCTGGAGACTTACGAATTGGCTCAGGGTCTGAAATTATTACTGCGGTAGAAACAAGGCAACAGGTGTTGGTATTTACCGACGTTTCTCTTCATGCCCTTCAGTTTTTAGGTCCACCCTTTACTTTTGGTATTAACACGGTTTCTGAAAACATAACTATTGCAGGGCCCTTAGCGGTTACCTCGGTAGAGGACAATGTTTACTGGATGGGTCAGGAAGAATTTTACGTTTACGGGGGTACTGTTCAAAGAATACCCTGCACGGTTAGAGACTATGTATTTAGCGATTTAAATGAGGCGCAGTTTGCTAAGGTAAATGCAGCTACTAACACGGCTTACTCTGAAATATGGTGGTTTTACCCTTCTTCTTCTAGTGAAGAGTGCGACCGTTATGTTGTATTTAATTACCAACAAAACATTTGGTATTACGGCGTTCTGGATAGAACAGCTTGGATAGACCGTGGTGTAGAGGCTAATCCGATAGCGGCAAGCACCGATCATGCGTTGTATTACCATGAGTCCGGTCTGGATGACGGTAGTGTTAGCCCTTCTGCCGCTATTTCTTCTTACATAGAAAGTAGTCAGGTAGACATTGCAGACGGAGATAACTTTATGTTTATCCGTCGATTAATACCCGACATGACCTTTAGAGACAGTACTAACTCAACCCCTACCGCAACGATGACTCTGGAGGTTCGTAATTTTCCGGGGGCAGTGTATGACACCGTAACTAACAGCACCGTGACTAAGACAGCGTCTGTTCCGGTAGAACAGTTTACTAACGATGTCAACGTAAGGCTTAGGGGTCGTTCGATGGCTTTTAAAGTTTCAAGTGCGGACACGGGTATTGCATGGAGGTTAGGTTCTCCACGGGTAGAGGTTAAGCCGGATGGGCGTAGATAATGTCCAGAAATCTAGTCTTACCTTTTTTCCCTGTACCGCCTAGCGAATACAACAGGCAGTACATAGCTGAGGTAGTTAGGTCGTTTTCTATTTATCTGGAGCAAATGCAAAATCCCGGTGAGGGCAGAAACACGGCTCTTGTGCTTACTAACTTACAAACAGATGACAGTGGGCTAGAAACAGGGGCTTTGTTTCAACAGTCAGGATTTGTTAAAATAACAGAAGTAAATACGCCTCATGTACGTGGCTCACAAGGCACAACTTCTGTAGGAAGTGTAACGGTGACAGTTTCATGAGTAATGATACAATTATTACAATGGCTAACGGCTCCACATGGAGACCATCCACCAGCCAAGACATTATCCATTGCGCTAATTGCGGCAATGCGGTGGACACCCCTGAAGAATTACTATCATATCCGTCTGGAAATTGCCCAGATTGCGGTAATTCGTGGACGGGAGGGGAAAGTAAAAGTACAATAATTCAAGTAACTATGCCTCAAAGCATATCAGGTGGAGCAGGATAATGGCTGAAATGACCGCAGAAATGGATCAAATGCAAGTCCCTGACGGGGGTGTAGCTAGTTTCATGATGTCCGACGAGGACATAGCTAGTTTAGAGCGCGAAGAGGATCAACAGTTAGCCGAAGAAGTTTACGGCGGCGAGGGCATTAGTCAGTTTACTGATATGGCGGCTCAGATGGCTTCTCTAGGCCGTTTTGGCGATGACGTTATTGTTCACGCTCAGACGGGTGAGTTGGTTATTCCTAAGAAGATTCTAGACGACAACCCAGAAATAAAAGAAACCGTGTTTCAACAACTTATGGCTCAAGGGATTGAAGACCCTGAGCAATATGTTGTGGGTTCTGGCTCGGCTTCCATTAATCCAGAGACAGGTTTAGCGGAATATTTCTTTAAAGGAATCAGACGAGCTTTTTCTAAAGTTGCTAAAGGCGTAAAAAAGGTAGCCAGCAAGGTTGTTAAAGTAGCCAAAAAGGTTGCTCCGATTGTATTGCCGATTGCGCTTACCTTAGCCTTTCCGGCTCTTGGCGCGTATGGCGCGGCCCTCGGTTCAGGTATTGGAACCTTAGTTCAAGGCGGGAGTTTTAAAGACGCGCTTAAATCTGCGGCTATTTCGGGTGTGACGGCGGGAGCTTTTAAAGGTTTTGAGAGTGTAGCCGCTGGCAAACCATTTAGTGAAGGTTTTACGGGAGCTTTTAGTGCTCCTGGAGCACGTTTTTCTCAAGTAGGCGGTCAGTTAAAGAGTGGTTTTAGTGGTGAAGGGTTTAACTTCGGGCAAAAATTTGCGGGGGTGCCTTCTGCTGGGCCAACGGGTCAAACGACAACGAGTCCGGAAGCTGGAGGTACTACACCTGAGTCACAATTCACCTCTGACACAGATTTTACTAAGGACCCTTATTATATGAGTGGAAACGCTTCAACAGATGCAACACAAATAGTAGAACAAGCTACTAACGCGCCGCCCGGACTAAAAACCGATAACAGAACACTTTTACAAAAAACTAAAGATTTTTTACTGCCATCCGAGCCAACTGGAGCAGATTTAGCTGCCAAACAAGCTGAATTTAGTAAGTCGTATGCGGAAGGTCTAAAACAAATAAATCCGAATTTAGGTGCCGCAGAGGCTAAAGCTGCTGCGGATGCGGTTGCTCAACAACAAATAACTATGGAAAGTATTCAACCGGGTATTATTGGTAAATACGGTCCTCTAGCCGCAACAGGTTTAGGGGCGATGTATTTAAGTGGCGGTTTTGACACACCAGAGCCCACCCCAGAAGAAGACTCACCGCTTGGCGTGAAGCGTGGTCCGACAGGCGTGGAATTGTTTCAAGCAGATCCCGGTAAATACACCGTAGACGTTGCTACTCCTGCTCCAATAACTTATTCTGCTCCCGCGACACAATACGGTAGCTACTATAATTTTTATAATCCATTG
>UEXM01003317.1_pt1 | contig 10377 bp, 17 predicted proteins | sample 1796661 | NCBI WGS metagenome assembly UEXM01 (sample SAMEA4772469, study PRJEB27181) | metagenome
CTGAAATACGCCTCCGGATTGTCTTGTAGTGTGTTCAAGTCAATTTCATTTGCTATCTCTTTGATGTGGCTTATGGTTTCGGGTACGTTCACACTCGTATTGCCCTTCTAAACCAACCAAACCAATACTTCTCTTGTGTTGGCTTTTTTATTACAATGTTGGCAAACTTTAAAACTCTGTACGCTCTTAATCTGTCTGGCTCTAAATTCTTCGATGCACTAATTGTTGCAACGCCAACTCTGCCATCTACTTTGATTTTATAGGTGTTCTTGCCATTACACGCCTGCTGCAATACTCTCGCAGCACCTCGCATACCAAAGTTTACAACCATATCAAAATATACTTCTCGTAATTGATTAGATAATTGGTCTGCCTTTGAAGGAGTCCAATAATCTTCGTAATAAATCTGTTTAGCTTCTTCACGTGTTAGGTTTTTAATATCTAAATCTGGATATGCTCTTTTAGATATACCCATATTAGTTTCACCACCCGGATCGTCTTTGTCGTTTACGTATCCGCCTTCAGATTCTAAAACATTATCAATTATTTCTTCGAAGGTCATTTCCAAGCTATCTTGAGTAATGCTCCCATTACGTCCAAAACTTCTTTCATTATTTTTTTTCGTTCTTCGTTGTCAAGCTTACCATCATCAGCATACGCCTCTTGAAGTGCTTTGAAAACGTCTTTCATTTCTGCAATCATCTTCTTGTATTTCATGCCAACAAATGTTGCACCACCGGCAATCATTATGCCCATAAGATACCAGAAATTTGTCCAATTGAACCAATCACTCATTATATTCTCCCTTTAAATAAATAAGAGATAAACCCGGCAAAGACAATACTTACAACTGATCCAACGCCTTTAATACTTGCCATACTGCCTTCTAACGCTCTAACACGTCCATTCTGCAATTGAATCTCAAGTTTTGTATGAGTAGCCTCTTTATGAATTGCCTCCATTTTGGATTCAATTCTTGCGAGTCTATCTACAACGTCAAGCCGGTATTCATCTACTTTTGGTTTATTCACTTTTTTTCTTTTTTTGCTTTATCAGCTTTATCTTTTTCAGCGGTTTCATAACCATTGATTAAGAAATTAACTTCAGCGATTCTCATGGTAAGATTATCACGTTCTGCTTTTAGCTGTTTAATACGTTCTTCAAACATATTGCCTCCCTATTTATTACTCTTTTTCTCTGTCAGCACGATTCTTATAATCGTCACGTGCTACAATTAATGCAATCAACTTATCTTCATCTGCCGGTATTGAATCAACAGAATCGTCAGCCATCAATTTAGGTGTCCATTCTGCAATCATTCTTTTCTTGCAGTTGTTTACCTTGCCATCAATCGCACTTTTTACCCACTCTGCAACATCCATTAAATCGTTTTTTAATACCGATTCTTCGGTTGTTGTTAGTGTTCTTTTTGCTATATCCATTATAATATCCTTGTTTTATTTTATTTCAAATTAGTTATTTCGCTAACAAGCTAAATATCCGCTAAAATGTGAGCCTGTACCAATATCGTGAGAAGCGTCACCACTTGTACCTGCCGCTTTAACTCTAATATAAGCAGTATCACTTGCATCCATATCAGCAAGAACACTAACTTGCGCAGTATGATATGTTGCTTCTTGGTCAAAGGAAGCGGGGTCAAAAATTGCATAATAATCTCTGTTTGAAGTGGTTAATATAACGTTATAATATTCATATTCAATTTGTACATCTTGCAAATAAATATTCACATTAAGCTGATACCTTCCTGTAACAGGAGCAGTAAATGTATTACTTGCAAAATTACTTCCTTGGTCAAATACCTCTGTTCCTAAAACAACTGTAACAAAAGAATCTTCTGCAAAATTAGTTTGGTCTGAAGCAGGTCTTGCTAAAAATGCGGGTTGATTAGGTTGAGTTATTTCTCCATCATTAGTAATACTTGTTGCTACTTTGCTTGTATCAGCATTAAATATACCAAATTTACCAGTTGCAAAACTTCCACCACTACCACCAGATATTAAGTACCACTTATCGCCATTTGTTGAAGTATTGTCTAAAGATAATATAGTTTCTCCGCTACTTCCTGTAAATTGAGAAACAATAGCGTCTGAAGAAGCAAGGTCAAGTGTATATGCAGGACTTGCAGTTCCTATACCTACTCTTCCAGCAGATGTAATACGAATCGCTTCGTCAAGAGTGGTATCGTCTTGAGATACGTAAAAAGCTAAAGCAGAATTACTAACACCATCGTCTGCATTTTCTTTCAAACCGGCAATCGCAGAACCTGTTATTGGATTTGTGTCATCGTCTGGTATTTGAAATTCTATTCTTGATCCAGAACCCGCTGCTCCATCTGTTCCTGCTGTGTTTGTGTAAGTTGAGCCAAGTTTTAAAACTGTTTCTGGTGTACTTTGTGTATCAGATGATAATGCTTTTTTAATAGTTGTTGTTGAATTGACAACCAATGTACTCGCCATATCAACAGCACCATCAATATCAACTGCACCAGATATATCGAGCGTTGCAGCATCAACTTCACCGGTTACTGTGATTGAATCAACAAAAGCATCTTTCCATCTTACTCCTGTTGCTCCAAGATCAACATCGCTGTCTGCTTGTGGCCCAAATATATTATCAGCAACATAGACTTGCTCTGTGTTGTTAGCGTAGAAATGAATCTCGTTTGCTGTTTCAAAGTCAATCTTTGTTTCATCATCTTCACCTATTTTAATGTCGGCTGCTAATAATGAAGTAATAGTTGTCTGTGCTGCACCTAAAACAAAGTCTAACGTGTTATCGCCATCTTCGTAAGTAACTGCGACACCTGTTTCAGTATTTGAGCCTACCATTGCACCAACTGTATCGGCAATAAATTCGTCTAATGCTGTTCCATCGACTGTGTATGCATCGGCTTCAAGTGTACCATCAATATCAGCGTTTCCACTTATGTCAAGCGTTGCAGCGTCTAATTCACCAGATATAGTGATATTAGTTCCGCCTGTCATTGCTCCGTCCATTGCAACCGCACCATTTATATCAATAGTCGTTGCATTTATTTCTATTTCTGTATCAGAAACTAAATCGAGTACACCATCTGCTGATTGATGTATATAGGTTCCTGTGTCACCAAATTCTAAACGATTGGTGCTTGACATCATCAACGCATCTGTTGCGATTGTAAAGCCAAAAGTTGTTCCGTTGTCACCATCTTTGATAGCAACATGAGTTGTTGTGTTACCGCCTCCATCACGATCAACGTGTAAAAGTTGCTCGTAACTTTGAGCGATGCTCTGTGAGCCTAAAGCTGCCATAATATTCTCCTTAAATTATATTCTGCCACTTGCGTTCTTCATTCGTCCAAGTGTCGTTAATGCTACGCCATAAATCCCTCGCCAAACGTGCTGTCTGGTTAGGTACATTTAAGACGGCTAATCCTAATTTTAACATTATCCTACGTATGCGATACACGCACCCGATGCTAATGTAAATCCTGTAAATCTTCCATAAATTGTCATTCCTTGTGGGAATGTTTCGCCATCAATTGCAGCACCACCATTGGCATCTATTAACGTGCCTGTGCCTGTATCGTCTGGAAACAATTGTTCTGTTTCAGCGACAAGTCCCCCGCTACCAGAAGCAAATACTGTATCTTCTATAAATTGAATTGCGATAAATACATTAGAACCCGCACCACACGTGACTGCGGTTGTGCCGTTCACGAATATTGAACCGGCTTGTCCCATTGCTAAATTTTGAGCTTCTACAACTCCGTATTCTCTCATTGACATATTGTTTCTCCTTTAAATGCCTTGCCGAGCGGTCATTCTCATGGGCATATTGGTTAAATTATTTATCTTTTTTATCTTTTTTTGCTTTTTTTGGCTCTGGCTTACTTCCGTCTGCATTACATTCTTCAAATCTATCTTCAAGAGATTTAATGTCATGTATTCTTTCGTTGTATTCAACAATTACGCCATTAGGCTTTTTAAAATATTTATTCATAATAAACTCCTTTGCGATTAGGCGGGATTGCTCCCGCCCATCACGTTTTTAGTTAATTAATAACTAATTATGAGACATCAGATAAAATATAGACACCATAAGCATCTTTTACTTCAACTTGTCCCCAGAACCCTGTACAAACATACTTTGTCATACGTTCTGATTCTTCTCTTTGTGTACGTACTCGGAATAAACCTTCAGCACCAACACCAAGACCGATTGCACCTTTACTAAATGCAAATCCTGCTGCGTCCCCGCCAGAACCGACATTTTCATCAGTTTGGTCTGACCAGTACACGTTAAAACCTGCGATTGAACCCACGAATCCCGTCTGGAATGCTTCTTCGCCTTTTGAACCCATCATTCCAACTGGACGTGCAGTTGCAGTATCGGTTGTACTTGAACCCGCAGTATCTAATGCGGTGTTATGTAGTAAGGAGATAATTCCTTTTCCACCCCACACCTGTTTTGGTGAAAGTACCAAATTGTAAGGCATAGGCGCACCGGCTGCTCTCAATTGACGCATAGAGCCAAATATATGAGATAAAGCCAAAGAGCTACCCGCTCCACATTCAGTTTGTGAAAAGGTCTTACCAAGTTCTACAAGATCGTCATCAAGTTTTGCAGCTACTGCATTACCAAGTGCCGGCCCTGCTTGTCCTTCAACATCATCGCCAGAACCCATCATTACGAGGTCACTTACTTGTGATTCGATAACGTGTTCAGAGATTGTTGCAGTACGTGCAGCAGTTGTTATTGCTACCGCAGTTGTTGCAGTTGCCTGTGTAGCAGCACTAACATCACCAGAAGTGAGTTTAGTCCAATCAGAGAACTGTACGTGGTTTGATCCTCTTGCAGCCTGTTTTACAGTCACAAGTGGATACATTACATTACTATGGTTGAACGCTATAACCGCATCACCAATGGTTCTTCCCAGACCACCGGCAGCAGTTGACGTATTAGTTAAAGCCATTGCTTAACTCCTTTTTAATTTATTTAAAAGTTTAGTCATCATACGGCTTCTTCAACGTCCCCGGCCCAAATCCACTAAAAACACCAACGCTGTCTGGTTTCTTGCCCTTTTGTACTCGCTCCCCACGTTCCTCATGAATATCAAGATATTCGTCATACGTGACAGAAGAACCTTTATAAGTACAATCAATGTCCTTCCCTCCATCTACTGTTTTATGCTGAAGGTCATTATTAGGATCAAGTTTGTCTTTGAATATATTACCCGCCATAACCTATCTTTATATCCCCAGAGTTTTGTGGCGTATTAGCTCTCTTGTAGCCTTCGGGATCAACCGAAGCCCATTCTTCAAAAGATGCGTATCCGCCTGTTGATGTTGGTTTTGAATTATCAACCGAAGCCGGTGAAGGTTTCGTTGTGACTTTTTCAACATGAGCTTCCAACTTGTTAAGTGATAGCTCACTGTAAATTGCACGATCTTCTTCTTCTAACTTCTCGAGTAATGATTCTCGTTTAGTCACTTGATACTCATCAAAAGCATCTGCCTTCTTTTTCGCAACTTCGTATTTGGTATTCATTTCGCTCATAATCTTATCATATTCGCCTTTTGATTCCATTTCTTTAAGTTTGCGATTTTCAGACTCCTCGACAGCGTTCTTCTTTAACGCATCGAGTTCTACTTTTAACGTGTTTTTTTCGTCCACCATTTCACTGAATCGTGCATAAGGAACTTGATTGACGGGCTGCTTTTCTTCGCTTGCAGTATCAGCGGTGTCGTGTTTTACGTCCTCGACTTCGACTTTCTGTTCTTCACTCATTTTAACCTCTTGTTTGAGTTAGTTAAGCTTTCAACCAATCGTTATATTGATTGGTTTACTTGCGTACTTCTTGACGTTCTTGCCAATAAGATTTGTTAAGTTATTAATTATTTCTTTTTGATTCTGCTCATTGACACCAAATATATTTCTTCCGTTGTCTGCATTACCTTTAACTTTTAGTCCATCACGGAACACAATATCAACGCCAATGTTTGAAGGCTTCTGTGCTGATATAGAGTTTAACATCTGACCTGTCAATCGTAAGTTGGGCGGTGTTACTTGTTTAGATGTACTCACGCCTTTAAGACCGGCTTTACCAGATGCTTTTCGTGTCTTGTATGTTTCTGTATAGCTTTTAAATTTATATCTTTTGCCTTGCTCTGTTGTTCCAAAACCTTTGTCCGAATCTTTGACAATCTTTGTTGCAGCTTTACCGCCAATTCTTGCCCATCCAGATCGTGGTAAGTTTAGTATGTCTTGTGCCTTCATTTAATCATCCACGAATGTCTACAATTAAAACCACCACGTACACCGAAAGGCGTATTGCTTGAATTGACTTCTGACTCTGTATATCCTTTAGCCGGTTCGCCAGACAATGTTGATTGACATTCATCTCTGGTTGTTGCATCAAGCGGCCCAACGTAAGTCCATCGCACATCTTCGCCTTCAAATACTTTATGCCTTGCCACATCATCAAACTGTCGTATCCCATCTGTGACCGATACATTTAATTGATGCGTTTCAAGATTAATTGTTTCACTCAAACGAGCTACAATCTGCGAAGGTCTTTCGCCAGATACGATACCCTTGAACAGTCCATCCTTCAAATCGTTGGCGTATGTCGTTGCTTTGCCTAACAAGTTCTCTGCTTCTAAATCTTGCAATAACTGAAGTTGTTCGATTGTTGCACCTTGAACTGTTGTGATTCCACGCCTTGCAGCTTCCGTTGCAATGTCTGCTATCTGATCCTCGTAGGCTTCCATTAAACCATTGACAGCATTTGTATAACCACTATCTAAAAGCTCTTGAAAGAAATCCAACTCTTTAGCTATTGCAACAAGCTCTGTATCTGTTAAAGTATCCATACGTTGAGCAATAACTTGTAAGTCGTTGAGCAGTCGTTTCTCTACGTTCTGAATCTGCTTCATAAATCTGTTTACAGCGTTATCCACCTAATATCCTCTGTATTGCTGACTGTGGTTGTTCTGGTTGTTGAGCCTGTGCTTCTTTTTGTTTATTCTCATCAACTCTATTCATTAACTTTTCTAAATCTTCATCTGATATGTCTGGATTAAAATGACGAATCAAATCAGTCCTGTCCATCAATCCTTTGTCCATCATAAACTCAAGACGTGCAAATTCTTCGCTCTGGTCAAGTGGGAACTCTACTTCTGCGAAGTCCACCGCATAATTTTCACCCATATCTTTGCCTGTATGTACACGAATAATCTCCCTATCGACTTGATATCTTTCATGCTCCCAATCCCTCCATTTAGGTATATCTGATACACGTGACTCGAGATTCTCCATCTCCATAATCTTCAAGGCAGTTCCACTTGGTGCGTTACCAGATTCATCCCATTTAATACGCAGATGATTGTTAATCGCTGTCTGGTTAGCAAATGATTTACTTACTTGAATCATCTCTGTAAGTGAGCCGGGATTACCAACAAAAGAAAACGATGCACCTTCTGGCAATAATAAAACACGATCAATACCGAGCTTCATCTTTGTTGCTTCTTCAATACCTGTTGCAACGGGTTGTCCAAACGCAAAACGCTCTGCCAATGCAATCTCTGTGTTAGCAATACCAATCTGAATAGCTGCACGTATTACATCGGATGCACTTGTTGTGTAATCAACAAACGTAACAGGTATAACTCCGTATGGATTTACATTGTCCTCGTTTACTTGTATAACACGTCCCGCTTGGTCAAACTTCATATGAATACCGGGTACGCCTTCTCTTGCTTCAGACCAGAACACAAATATACGATTGTTGCGGTGGTCACGACCTACTTCATACGACACACCAAAAGGATGTGACTCACCATCTAAATAATATCTTTTGTAATTCGGTATAATATCATACTCTACTTTATCACGTCCAAACTTACTGCGAAACGCCATGCTTCCTGTAAGCCACGCAGTTTCGTTAAACTCTCGTGTTACGGAATCCAAGTGATGTGTCATCGCCAGATAATCATCAGCTTGTTCGCCATTAATCATTCGTTTAGGTGCGTTCTTATACAACATATTTCTTGCACGAGAGAAACGTGGCACAATCTTTTGTGGAAAGACAGGCACTTGCTCTAACGTAGAAGGAGAAAACCATTGCTCAATATGTTGGTCTACATTCCTGTGATAATAAAAGTCGAGAGCGGTATCTCTTTCTGCGTTCTCTTTTTCTTCAAATCCCTTTTGTGCTGCTCTTACTGATTCAAGAACAACCTTTTCAGAAAGGTCGGGTAACACTATATCATTAACTGTCATCATGCTTCATATTTCCAATTATTAAATGATTTAGACCTCATTATATGAGTGTCAACTAATCTGTTTGCTTCCCTTTTAAATCTTTTGTCCAAGTACATACCATATACCCACAAACTACCAAATAGAATATTAAAAGCAATTGACACACCAAATAAGAACGTCACCACGATACACTCTCCATGACTCTACGTCTTGCCGGGAACAACCTATTAATACCATAACCGATTGCATCACTCGCATGGGATTGGGTAGAGTCTCTTTTGTCTATATCATTACCACGCCACACATTACGCTCGAAGTCCATAATTAGATTAGGACAGTTCTCACAAGAGAAGTTGCCTTCTCGTATTATCTTATTGACTGAATTTACACGCTCACGCACAGGCGGATTAGCTTTAGGTGCTGATATACTATATCCCGGGTGCGACCTAATGATTTGATGATCACTCGCAACTGCTGATGATCTTCTGGCTGAACCCGAACTATCTGGAAATATCCTTGCCTCTGGGTATCTTTTGACCAATTCCTCAACCATATCATACGTTGTTGCATTCTTTAGTCTTACCTCATCAAATACGTGTATCCAATTAGGGCCTATATAGAATATCTCTGAACTCATCGCATCAACATTGAAGTCCATTGAAATACCAATAGGCAATCCACTATTCTTTAGATCGGGACGTTCTACAACGTGCTTTTCCCTATCAAAGTCTTTGTACACTCTGCCTTGTGTAAGATTAACAAACTTGCCATACACATACGCTTCAATTTGTTCTTCAGAGTAAGCCTGTAACAAACTCTGTTTATAGTCATCTGGCAAGTGTGGATTATCAAGCGTAGAAGCCTGTATTATACCGATGTCGAGGTTAGTATCATTTGCAAGATTAAAGCCCCAATTCAATTGTTCTGGCGTACCTGTGAGGTATATCTGTGACTTCTTTGCGTCTGGATGTCTTACACGTGCAATCATCTGCTCAAATACCTCACGCTTTTGTATAAAAGGTTCATCTATAACTGCCCATCCAATGTTCGGGCCACGCAACGAATCTGGTTTATCACCCGAGCCAAGCCATAATTTACCATTCCAATTGTGAAATATAAATTCACTACGTTGCTGATTATAGGTGTAATCGATTCCCGCACGATTACAAAGCTCCTTGAGCGTTATAATTATTGTCTTTGTCGCTAACTGATGTGAAGGCGATATGTACATCCCCGGTACAGGATTGTTTAAATAACTCATGTACAGGGATTTCAATGCTCCAATGTACGTCTTGCCCGATCCGTATCCCCCAACTAACAGGACAATTCGATTGGGCATATCCCAAAATTGCCGCTGATGTTTGAGCATCTTGTCTTTTTTTATGCGAAACTTCACTCAATTATTATCTCATCTTTTGTAACGTGTTGTTCAACTCTTTCTAATGCCTTGCCTTCAGTACGATCAGCAATAAACTGAACCGCCCACGATTTGCCTTCCAATGCGTATTGAAATACTTTATACATTACCACATCAAGTTTGCTCTTGCCATCTGTTGTACCTTCTTCATCGCCTATCTTGCGTAGTATGTCTGGTATTGACTGAACTCCCTTTGGTCTGCCATTAGGATTGCCAGATACACCAGACTTAAATTGTCCGTTAGACTTCCTGTTATCGCCTGTAACATCAGGCATTTGCAGCCTCAAATCTTTCTGCCTTGTTACCTGTATAATCTTCCCATCGCTTTACAATAACATCGCAGTAGTGTGGATCAATCTCCATACCATAACACTTACGATTAGTCTTTTCACAAGCGATTAGCGTTGAACCAGAGCCAAGAAAAATATCAAGAACCTTATTGTTTTGCTTTGAGCTGGTTTCTATTGCAGCAATTGGTACGCCAACTGGTTTTACTGTTGGATGATCAAAACCTCCATCTTTTTCTTTTGCCTTGTTTATTATCCAAACATCCCTCGCTTCAGACTTATATGACTTGGTTTCCATTTTTCCACTTAAAGAACCATAAAATATGGCTTCATAATTATAAAAAAAATCTCCACCACCGACTCCGTGTGAGTCTGGCTTGTACCAGATTAGCAATCGTGGTTTAATAT
>UEXM01003319.1_pt1 | contig 10376 bp, 4 predicted proteins | sample 1796661 | NCBI WGS metagenome assembly UEXM01 (sample SAMEA4772469, study PRJEB27181) | metagenome
TTACATCTTCGCCAGTGGTAGCGGCAAAGCGAACTGTCTTGTAACCAGTACTAAAAGTCTCGAGCAAAGCTGCTTTCATGGACTCGACAGCATCGTAGACATCCATGCTGACGTACTTGGAGTTGCCATCGTGCGCTGGTCGAGGGAGAGTTGCGTTGTAAAAGTCTATAACCTTCTTACGCTCTCGACTAATCTGCGAGTCATAGTAGCCGATACTTCTGCGTATATTATCGTCGAGTATCGTGACTAGCTTTTCGTCATCGACCTTTTTGTAGTCTTTTTTATCCATGATTTTTATACCATCTCAATGTAGTACTCATCGTTGCTCTCTATAGGTTCCCATGCGCCCTCATGGACGTGGTTTGCTAATGCCAGCGCCATGACACAGTCGTCATAACAACCAGGCTCGGCTTCCATAGAGCCACTTTCTGTGACCACGTATGTAAGCATCTCTCGTATTGTAACTTTGTCGTTAAGCTCTATTTCGCCCTCTCTGGCTGACGCTCTTAGCTCGTCAATAATGAGGGGCTTAGTTTTAGCTGTTGTGCTAAATCCTAGCTTAATGGTTTCTTTGTCGGTTAACTTGTCGACCTGTACTTCTGTGAAGAAGTTAGGATAGGCCATATCTTTAGCCAACCTGGTGCAAGTCAAAAGACCGTGACCGTTGTTTTCAACGATGATGTACGCAGTGTTAAAGAAGTTACCTAAATGAAACAGAACCTGGGCATAATAATCTGGATGCACATGTCCTCTCCAGGTTGCTACCATTCGCTTCTTGCTGTCGAGGACTTGAGCTACCGAGAAATCTCCACCTCGGACGCCCATAGCGACGTCTGCTCCTATGACATATTGCTCACCGGGATCGTGACGGCGGTACATTGTAAGTTCGCCACGCAAGTTGTTTATCCACTCGTCGCCCTCGAGAGCTAAACGCTCGATAGGGTCTCGAGCAGTCTCAAGATGCTTCTGTAGCTGCTCTGGGTTGAACACTGGTCGGCCTGTTGTCAGGAAAGCCTCTTCGGGTTCCGAGGGATACTCCTGTTTAAATAAGTCGATGCCGTTTTGTGCAATCTTGCGACGACGGAACATCAGCTGCTCGTCATCGAGCAAATACTTTTCTGCCAGGTCTTCCTCGTCAGGTGTACGCTCGAACTTCTCAGGTACTTTCTCTCGATACTCAGGGTCGACGTACCAGGGAATGAACACTGGCACAAAACCGTTAGTGCCTTCGACAGCGCCTTTCCAGAGGTCATAGAAGGTTCCTGTGACGCCGTTCGCTGTACTCTCAACGAATATAGCAGTGCCTGGTGCATTAGGAACGGCCTGTGTCAGCGAGTTCCAGTTGTCCAGGGCGGTAGTCTTACTCCAGAATGCAAGTTCTGAGCAGTGGACGTGTGTAAGTGTCTCTCCTCGACCAATGGCTTCACCGCCAGCTGTCGCAACAATGTACGAACTATCGAGGACGTCAAAAGACAACTCGCGCCTCGAGGAATACTTAGTGTGTGGCTTGAGTATCTCAGGACAGTTCTCGTGATACCTTTTGGTCATATCAAATAGTGCTCGAGTAGAGTCACTGTGGTGCGTGATGACCATAGCTTTGGCAGCTGGTCGCTGAGACACGCTAAAATACAAATAGCCGCCGACGTATGTCGACAGTCCCTGTTGTCGGGCCTTCAAGATAATTACTCGGACTTTGCCGTCTGTTTTTATCTGGTCGGTTACTGCGTCGTTTAGAATGTCTTGGGCTGGCTTAAGTGCTAGTGGAGCAATCTGCCCCGTCTTAGTTCTAATCTTAAGTGCAGACTTAGCGTAAAAGCTAAAGTCTTCATAAAGTCGCTTACGAACTTGCTCCAGCTTCTTCGTCGGTTTCTGTTTCTTCTGTGTCATCGTCTGCATCTCCTTCGTCAAGTAGTGAACTTAGGAATGCTTCTGCTTTTCCTACGGTCACTTCCTGTTTTGACACTGGTTTTGACTTGGTGAAGTCAAGGACCAGACGTGCAGCTGTCAGACGATCTCGAGTTTGCCCTGGGGTGCGTAGGATTTCTACAGCTGCCTCGAGTGCCTCAGTGGCGTGGGTGTTTTCGTTTTCATCTGTCATAAGTTTTACTGCCTTCTTTGCGTCTTCTTTCGCTTGCTGCCTAATTGGCTCGATAGTTTCTTTGGTGAACCCGTCAGGAACTGCTAGTGGTCGACCACCTTTGTTCTTTCGGGTCAAAAGCATTTCTCTGTGCTTTGCTCGGCCTTCTAGCGTAAAATGCTGAGTTGCAAGAGGGTTCTTGTTGGTTGGTCTCGACATGTTTGGGTTGTGTGGCTTCTTCTTTGGAAACTTGGATCTAGGATGCTTTGGTACGGGCATCTGACTGTCTCCTTATGCTGATAGTGCTCCAGGTTGCATTGGTTGATTGAGTGCTCCTGGTGGTGGCATCCTACGTCGCTCCTCGTCTTCTTGCTCTTGCTTCATAAGCATTGCCAAGACGACAGCTGCACCCATTGCTAATGGGTGACTAAAGAACTGTATTTTACCAGATTTGTTAAAGAAATCTTGCATCATCTTGGCAGTCTTCGGAGCTACCTTTTTAAACTCTTTTGGATCGAAGAAATAGAATAATATTGGATCTACAGAAATCTCATAAGTGCTTCTTACATATTTAGCATGTTTATTAATAAGTGGTCGCCATTTCTTTGCCCAAGAAGGTCCTAAAGCTGCTTTTTGAGTCTCAAAGAAAGTCTTGACCTGTTTAAGATCTCTTACGGCCTGTATTTCACCATCATTAAAGACAAAGTTTACTTCATCTTGTAGGTTTATAAGCTCTTTAACAATACCATTCTTTTCTGCATCTTTAAGCTCAAGAAACTCTGCTATTTTTGCCTCAAAAGAACCAGGTTTTATTGGGTCTTTTTGTTTATTTAGATTGTTTACTGGTTTTATAGGTCCATCTGTAATTTGTGTGCCATCAGAACGAAAAGAACCAGCAATTCCATGTGTTACTTCATGTAAAGCAGTTATATATGCCTGGTTTGGCGTTACTGTAGATTTGTCTCTCCTAGTTGTACCAGCTTCTAAATATCCAGCTGTATTATCTCTTGGGTTAAAAGCGCCAGAAAGACCTGGACCAGCGCCTTTAGCGTTTAAAGCTCTAACCATTACATTTGGGGATTTAAATGCAGTAAGATTTATATTGTAGGCATCTGCTAAAAACTTAATTCCATCTAAGTCTTTTATGCCATTCTCAAATCTAGTTCCTGGCTTGTTTATCTGTAGAGGTGCTCTAGCTAGGTCATATTGTTGTTTTACTTCTTCATCGCTCGGAGGAGTGCTCCGTTGTACGGGTCCGTTATTGTTTCCCTCGATGCGCTCTGCGAGGACGGCTGCGACGCCTGTTTGTAGCGCTGGCCCAACTCGACTAGCTCTTGTATTGCTTGGGCCATCTTGTCCTGAGGTATCTGGCTGATTATTGACTGCTCCGTCTCCGTCTGATGGGGGGAGTGTTTGGTTAATTTGGTCATCTGTAAACCCTTCCTTTAGTGCAAGCATCTTAGCAGCATCTAAATAGTCATTATCTGCGCCACGTCCTGGGGCGACACCCAGTTTTCTAAACAGCTGCTTCTCGGGATACCACATAAGCGCCTGGAAGTCGGCTGTATCTATCATATAGCCATTCTGACGTAGCTTTTCAATGGCAGCCTTAGTAACTGTACGCATGTAAGAGCGTTCTCCAGCGCCTTTTGGCTGCGCTTGCAGCTGAGGGACCATATTCTTGGTCATGGTGCCTGATGATTTAAACAATTGAGGCTTTTCGACCTTTTGTTTTGTACCTTTAAGCTCTATTGAGCGTTTTCTGAAGAAACTTTGGTAATTGCTTTCTAGCTTAGTAACAAAAGTGTCTAATGTTTCATCATTTGCAAGGTCAGACCGCTTTATTCCTAATTCTTTTAGCGTTTGATTTGTTAAGCGCTTTTCTAATGCATCCTGGTTTTTAGTTTTTACTTGTTCTCGAATTGTAGCTCGGTTTTTACCAAGATCTTTAGATGCCTCAAAGGGACGTCCAACAAGCCTATTCCACATACGCATCCACCATATATCCATCGTTAATGGATCATAGTTCCCTCGAATGTTTTGGTAAAAACCTTGGCCTATTTTAGGTCCAATTATGAAAGAGCCTTTGACTGTTTCGTTTTGACCTTCAGATGATGGTACTTTAATGTTAGTGCCATTTCTTTCATTAAATCCAGATGCCCACTCCTTAAGATCTCTTACAGTATAATCACCGTCTAAAAACTCTTGAATAGGCAAGTTTGTGCCTGACGCATTATAGGCATTGAAGAAACTAAAAGCTTGAACCATTCCGTTGTTACGCTCACCACCTTTAATCCAGGTATCGGTAGGCATGACGCCATTATCCATAAAGTGCCTAAACACTTCCAATGCATACTCAAAGTTATCAGCAACTGCTTGACCATTAGACGTAACTGCCAAGGCAAAATCAAATGCTGCTTCTGCGTCTGGTGATTGAGTTACTCGGGGCTCGACAAGTGCAACCACTGATTTAGCTGCTTTCAGTTTTCTGTCGTACCAGCCAATAGCATTGCCGTCGTTCTTAAGAGCTTGCATAGCTTCGGTAGCCATCAATGATGCTATTCTGTCGACGTTCTCAGGTGTATACTCAAATGGCTCTTTACGTCCTGTGGCTTGCTGCCATTTGTTATTAAGGTAATCAACAGCCTCAACTAATGTGCGCTTATTTTTGGGCTTGTATTCTCCCTCGCGCATTTGAGCTATGTCTTCAGCTGATGGCATTTCGTTTACGTTAGTAGCAGCCAGGTCGTTTGTATCAATGTTTAGTGGGTTTGGCGTTTGGCTTAAAACTGGTCCTGTAGCTGTTTCAGTCTGCATTAGCTCCTGGGCTTTTGTTGCGTCGACACCAGTAAACGAGTTATCTATTTGGTTTTCTAAACCGTTGTCTCGTAAGATTTGAGAAACTTCTGAATCATTAAGAATGCGGATAGGACGCATAGAGCCAGCAATAGGCCACCCTCGAGCATCCTGGGATGCGTTAGGATTAGTTTTAAAGTCATAGCTTTCGGTAGGATCTAGGTTACGATTTAGGATACCATCATTAGCCTTACGCTTAGGGTTAAATGAGTTATCACTTTCCGTCTGTGTTTCTGGGTTAATCATAGGCATTTCTACCTCAACCCAAACGCGCTGCTCACCGCTGACCTGAGCTTTACCTTGGTCAAACACTGGTAGTTCTACGCCATGAATACCTGATCTAGGGGAAAGTAACTTGTTGCCAATCTTAGGGCGTTGAAACTCGGACGCATACCATTTGCCTAGTGAGTATCCACTGGGTGGTCCTTTGTCTCCACCACTTCTGGCATATAAAGGCAGTATTTCACCTGGGCGCTTCTTCTGCACCTTCATAAGCTTGTAGACAGTCCTGGTCTGCTCTGGAATAAGCTCTGGATTTAGCAAAGGCGCTTGTGGTTTCTTAGGGTCTGATTGGATAGGAAGTTCCATTTGAAACCTTGTTGGTCCAGATGGCTGCTCGGGAGCATTGCGCTTTTGCTGACCAATGACACGATCCACGTATGGTTGGACATATGTATCGATAGCTTCCTGGGAGACGCCAGCGTCTTGTAGCTTCTGGATCTCTGTCTGTACGGTAGGTACTGGTGATGAACCTAAGTTGTTCGTTAGGTTCTCCAGGGACGTAATGATGCGACCCCGGTCTACGAGAGACAAGCTTTTATCTAACGTGGCACCGTCTTGTAGCTCTCGATTAAACTGTAAGTTGTTCTCGATGCCTCGATTGTAGTTTTCGGGAGTTGTGAACTGTGGACCAAACTCATCGCCGCCCTGGGGTTGCGCTGGTCCTGTTGGGTCTACATTTGGCTGTACACTATTGTTTGGCTCTCTTACTCTATCGACGAGACCTGGGTTATTAGCGACACGCTCGTTAACCATGCGGATCAGAGGTGTTAAATCTTTTACTTTGCCACCTTCAGCAACTGACTTTTTGTAACTGGCAATAGCATCGAGAATAGCTGGGTTGTCTGTTGTAGCTTCAATAACACGTAAGACTTTAGCGACACCTGATCGGTCTAGTCCCGTAGCGTCTTCCATCCTACCTTGAGGACTTTCAATAAAAGGTTCTGCATTCCTCTTAGTCAAATCCAGGTTCATTTGTCGTCGATTAAATCGAGCAGTTTCTGCGTCAGCTGCTTCTTGCTCTGTCTGTTGTTGTGCAGCTGCTTCTGCATCAGCCTGGGCTTGTATTAGAGAGTTACCTGACGGAGCGTCTAAGCCTGGTTTGCGCTCGTTCTTTCGAGTAAACCTATCAACAGATGATCTTCTGCCTGTAACTGCGTCGACGACACGACCACCAGCTGCAATACCTAAAGTCCCACCACTAGATTGAAATGCACCACCAGCGCCTAGGATTACATTTGCTAATCTGCTTGGGTCGTAGGCACCACCTGACGTCGCAAGTGGATTAAAGTAATCTGTGTACTGGCTAATGCCACCTTTAAGACCATTGTTAAACAGGTCGGTAACCTGGTTAGACATCTTAAGCAAATTAGCTATCTGTGTTTTCTCTGCGCTGTCTGGAAGCAGACGCATGATAGCGTCGTAGTTTTCTTGAGTTACTTTAGATTTAACTTTGTTCTTGCCCTGGCGTAGGGCAACCTGGGCGGCTGTATAATCTTCGATCAGCTGGTCTAAGGTTGCTGCCTTTTTAGGTGACAGCAAGTCTTTGATGACTTTGTTGCCAGCTATCTGTTTTATCTGCTCAGAAATACTTTCGTGCGTAGCCTCGAGAGTTTGCTTTGCTCCTTTAGATGATGACGCATTTACGTCGCCAAGATTATACCCGTTTTGGTTTGCAATCTGGCGTAACATCTTAGCGACACTAGCAGCTGTTTTATTCTCATCTGCATTTAGGCTGTTAGGGTCAACTAAGTTACCATCGCTGGTAAACATGCTGCGCCCTTTCATTATTGCAACCTCACCAGGAACTGTAGCTGTTTCTGCTACGGCCTCGAGGGCCATGTCTTTTAAAACTATTTCACCATCGAGAACATATGATGATGCTCCTTCACCAGCGCCGCCTGTAGTAGACTGAGCAGCTGTCTGACGTAAGATACCGCCACCAGCTTTCATGCCCAAAGCTTCAAAGAAAGCTATAATGGCAGCTTTTGTCATGCCACGCCGATTAGCTTCAGCTAAAATATCGTCGTTTTGAAGTGCATTTTTAATTGCTTCTGGGTCAGTAAGATCAATGTTCTTTTCACGAAGAAACTCTACAAATTCACCACTGTAGGACTGAGGAGCACCAGATAGTACCATTACACCAGCGCCAGCTACAGGGTTGCCTGTAAGAAGAGTTGTTGCAAGACCAGCTGCAATACTAGGCGTGGATTCAGCTGCTATCTCACCTATAAATGCAAGAGCACCAAGTGGGTTCTTAAAAGAACTCTTAGCCCAATCTAAGACACCTTCAGCATTTTGAAAGTCCTGTGCTCCAGTTTGTGCCGTTGGGGACATAGGTAGGGCATCGATCTCTTTTTGCTTTTCTCCAGCTTTTTCAAGAGCTCTGTTTCCACGTTGCTCTATTTGATCAAACTTTCCACCTTCTTGTCGATAATCGGTTTTGGCTGCCTCGGCAGCTGATGTCATTGCTTTAACTTTAGCAATATGCTGCGACATCACACCAAGCTCTCCGAGATCATCAAGCCAGCTGTTTAGGTCTTCGTCTGTTTCTACCATTCCAAGGTAGTCCCACGCGTACTTTCTGACCCTATCGTAAGTTTCGGGAGGCATAGAAAGCTGAAGGGCGCGGTCTAGCGTCTCAACTTTGTTGACATCCATATTGGCTAACATGTTGGAATTTATGTTTGCACTAAGTAAATTACCAGCTTGCCCAGTTCTGTATAACCCTCGTTTCAACGCTCGACCAAGTCCTGTACCTGGGGGATTGTAGTTAGGCTGATTTGGTTGTCCTGGTGCTTGGTTGTTTGACTGCGGATTAAGCTTGTTTTTAAGTGCAGCTAATGCACCTTCCCGTGTAGCTCCAGTGATCTTGTACTTCTTGCCATCTGGCGCTGTAATTAGGAACTCAGCCATATGTGTATCCTATCCGTTCGTCGGTGTTACTTCCTCGACAATGTACTGGTCGTCGGTGGAGGGCGAGACATTAGGCATTGTGCTATTAAGAGGAGCATTCTCGTCTACTCGTTCACCCGTTTGTAGCCTGTTCAATAAGATCTGGGACATCTCTAGTTGCCTAGTAATCCAATCAAGCCAGACGCTTTCTTGCGCGTTCATGTTAGGAGCTTGTGAACCAAATAATTCCATCTCTTTATTTGAGATTGCACCCTTAGTTTCTGAAACACGCTGCATGATGCTGTCGAGCCGTATCTCGGAAAGAAATAAACGTATTGCCTCTTCTTTGTTGCCAGCTGTTTTACCAATAACGCGGTTCCAAAGTGTTTTTGGATCTAACCCAGTTAGGTTTTTATTCTGCAAAAGTTGCGCTGCCCTATTTAATTTAGATATGCCCGTGCGAAGCGCACCGACAGCTTCATTGTCTGTCTCAGGTGTCTGCTCTTGCTCCATCTTGCGCTGCAAGTCTAACCGACGTTGCTGCTCGAGGGCCTGTGCTTCTTGGATGGCATACTCGTCCATGTCTCGAGCGCGGTTGTAGTCCATGATGTCGCCATACGTATTGGTCCCAGCGTTTAATGCTGCAAGACCACCGTCAGCTGATGCACCTATCATATTGCCGCCGATACGCATGAGACCTTCGCCGCCCATGCCAATCTTCTGGTTCTGTGGCATCTGAGGCATACGAACAGAGCCTCGAGCGTTACCACTAAGGGCTCCACCTGGTTGCGCTGTTGGGTTCATTGGTGCGTTTGCTAATATGGGCTGTCCCATGTCGTAACCTAGGTTGGGCATACCGCCCATCATGCCATTATTCATTAGTATTGGATTCATGCTGTGTCCTCCTATACGACGCTAAATTGGCCTGGTTGATAGCCAAACATATTGTTGTACATTGCGTTGTTAGGGTTCATCATACCGAAGCCCGTCATCATGCCGCCCATAGCAGCTGTCTGTGGGTTCACTAAGTTGGCTTGTGCAGTATTATTAGTTGTCGGAGCGCGGCCCAACATGCCAGACATATAGTCTTTGTACATGTTGTACCCAAAGTCTCGGTTGCCTTCAAAGTTGGCTCGAGCATCATTAAGTCCAGCCTGGTCAAACCCTTGTTGATTAGTGCCAGCGCCAAACGCCATGTTGCCACCAGCTGACGCTAGGTTTGTGCCTGTGTTAAATGCGTTGGCTATCTGGCTATTCATGTTGGCTGCATTACCAAACTGGTTGCCAGCGTTTCCAATGTTGTTAGCTGCGTTCATGGCGGCGTTAGACGCATTGCCGTATGCACCACCCATGTTGCCCGTCATTGCTGCCTGGTTGCCTATGTTGCCTACGGCGTTACCGAGGAAGTTGCCTGTGTTAGCCATCGATGTTCCCATCGATCCTGTGGCGTCCATAGCTTGTCCAAACTGTACGTTATCTTGGGCAAGCTTGGCGTTTCTCAATTGGTTAACGACGTCTGATCTAACGTCAGCTTCTCTGTCAGCAAAGCCTCTTTGAGCTACAGCTGAGGCGATACCAGCGCGGCTAGAGTTAGTGTTTCCACTGCCTGATGCGCCCATGTTAATCCCTGGCAATGTGCCTTCCTCGAGTGCGCGACGATCATCTCTCATCATAGCGTCCACTAAGGGATTAGCGTTATTCATGGCATACTGATTAGCTGCACCTATGCGGTCCTCGTTGCTTCTGTCAGCTAGGGCTCCAAATCTATCTGTGATGCCTTGGGACTGACCAGTAAGGGCATCGAACTGTCCTTGGTAGTCTCCTATCTGTTGTCGGTTACCTCGGTAGTCATCAGCTAGTCCTATGTTCTTGGAGTACATGTCGTCAAACTGACCAGTACGACCAGATATTTGATTACCTAAGCCAGTGAACTGATTGTATAGGTCCTGTGCATTATTACCAAAGCCAGCGTTCTGGGACATCATGTTCTGACCAGTAGCCATGTTGCCAGTACCAAAGTTGTACATGGCGTTGTTGGCGGTGGTCTGCATGTCGTTAGGGCCAGCCAGGGTTTGTCCCTGGTAGTAGCCTCCAGCGAGGACGTCGTTGAGAGCACCTTGTCCTCCAGATAAGCCAGCGTCGACAAATGGCTTGTATTGGTTAAAGCTTGCCATGTTGGCTTCGTTCATACGATCAGTTGCAGCTGCTTGTTTCTTAGCTGCACTGTTTGCCATCAAACCGCCAACGACGGCACCTATCACGGGCCAAA
>UEXM01003320.1_pt1 | contig 10376 bp, 12 predicted proteins | sample 1796661 | NCBI WGS metagenome assembly UEXM01 (sample SAMEA4772469, study PRJEB27181) | metagenome
TTTAGCTCCTTGTTCCATAATATCGCTTATGGTTTGTTGGACCACTTGATCCTCAAATGGTTCATAGAATTGTCTGGTCATACTTGGATCGTACCCGCCTATCGTACCTCTTAAAATGTCAGCCGATTCACCCAAACCTTCTTGTAGAGATCCTAGACCTCTTGCAGTAGCTCCTAATGAGCCTACGGCAGCAGATCTGCCTCTTTGTAGTCCTTCTTCTAACGATTGTATGCCTGTGCCATAAGCCCCGGCTGCTTGTTGTAAGTATGGGTCTTGTATGCCTACTGATTGTCTTTGTAATTGCATGGCTGCGAGTTGATCTGGGCTAAAACCTGCGACTTTTTCGTCTATGACAATAGGATTGCCTTCATCATCATAAAAAGCTCTCTCAGCAGCCCTCATGGCCCCTGGAATGAATCCACCTTGTCCGCCAACACCAAACAATAACTGTTCTGTTAATGGATCTAAGCCAGAAGCGACTTGCCTTACACTAGAAGCGAAAGGTGCATCGCCTTGGGGAACACTTGAAGGTAGTGGTGGTGGCGGTTGTGGAGCTTGTACTTGCACATCGGGAGGAAGATTCACAGTGGTTTCTGGTTCTCTCGCTATGCCTAGACCTGGACCAGACCGATCGAGGCGTCCTGGAAACATTTCATCCATTAAATCGTCAGTCATGTTTGAAATTTTCGGACTGCCTAAATCTGGAGTAATTTGATTATAAAGGTCTCTCCCACCTGCTTGAACTGGTGGTCGTTCTGCTAAATTCACAATAGGCTTGCCAAAATCTAACAATGTGTCTTCAAATTTGCCTGCTGGTGGAGGGACTGGTCTACCGACAGCAATTTGATCTGCTGGTCTAAAAATCTGTCCCTCTTGTTCGATTGGGCTGATACCCTGTCTAAATGGGTCCACGGGTGCTGGTCGTCCTTGGGGTGGGCGTGCTATGAAAGCTCTAGCATCTTGCCCGAAACCTTTATCACCGGGCTTTAGATTGATTTGTTGTTGTAGTCTTTGCCTAAACTCTTCTGGTGTTTGTCTTTGTTTGAAGGTTTTACTTCCTGCTCTTATATTTCGAGTTGGAATATACTGCATCAGCTCATCATCCGACATGTCTATTAATCCTTGTAAGCTGGGTAGATTCGGTGGTGGTGGTGTTCTAAGCCCTGAACCAGGTATAAGTTGATTACCACCAAAACCACCAGGCCCTACATTTATAGGTTGGGCTCGTCTCAACGCCCCAAATCTTTCTAAGTCGATTCTTGGTATATTGCCTCTATCTTGTAATCCAGGCAAAAGTGAAGGCAAACCGCGTTTTCCTTTAAATTTATTGATTCTTGGCATTAGTTGTTGTAAGAACCTACTCATATTAACTTGACGGTTGAGCGCTGTTTTCGAAAAAATCCATCAATTGATACATATTTTGCATACCGCGTTCTCTGTCTTCCTCCATGCTTGGGGTTAAACTTAAAATACCATTATTGTTACTAACATCGTAGGATCCTGCTCCTCTAACTGCTCGACCCGTCATAACATATTCACCATCTGACAGCATCGCTGGAATGTCGTCACTGGTTTCTGTGCCTGGACCGTTTATATCACCATCCATTCTTGGAAAGTCCTCAGCTTCTAGTTCACCACCCTCTTGCATTTGTACGGCTCCGCCTTGTGCATACTGCATGACTGGGCCTCCCATCATCATTCCGCTGGCCATACCACCTTGTAAGTCCTCTAAACCATTACCATAAACTCCACCACCGTAAGCCATGGCTCTTGGTTTTCCACCAGATAACTCTGGTAATGTGCCCTCTGGCAACAACCCAAACTCGACTGGGTTCGGTGCTTGTTGTCCTGTTCTTCTAGCTATTTCAGCTTCAATGTTATATCTACCTGTAGGACTCATGGTAGTTAGTGGTGTCAATGCAACACCTTTTTGTTTCTTGGCGTCTTCGTAGGCCAGCTTACCTAAACCAGCTGCTAAGGCTCCAATGCCGCCCAATTTAAGTGCGTCACCTAAGCCACCACCTAAGCCACCTCCGCCTTGTCCTTGTCCTTGGCCTTGACCCATACCGGGGAATACACCATAAATGCCTTTACCGCTGCCTGGACCTCCAGGATCAAATCCAAGTATGTCGTCTAATATTTTTCCTCTAAAGAAACCTTGCCCTTGTTGAACCTGCATAAAATTACCGTCCCCGTCAGCAGTAAAAATGTTACCGGATTCATCTCTGTAAGTGTTACTTGCCTCATCAAAGGTCACACTGCCTTGAGGTTGTCCCATCATACCAGTTTGTTGGCCACCACCGAAAAGACTTCCAATACCAGCCTGTGCTCCTGAACCTAACGCTCTAAATTTATCGAGAAATCCGAGATTTTGAAAACCCCCTTGACCTACTGCTTGTCCACCTACTGAACCTAGACCACCAATACCGCCTAAAAGTCTACCCGCACCGTAACCACCTAAACCTCCTGTCAAAGCTCCGCTAAGTCCTTTGCCTGCCGCTAGATTAGTCCCGGCACCAATGGCACCGGCTAATACTGGCCCAACTCCAGGTATAAAGTTTGCTAATGGTCCTGCGACCGGTGCAATTTTTTTTGCTAGTTTTTTCAGACTTTTACCAATTTTCTTGAAAAAACCAAATTGCTCTAGACCTGTTACTGGGTTTAAACTTGCGATACCTCCACCTACTATGGCTTGCTCTGGGTCGATGTCAAACTCTTTGAATTTTTTTTCTACAACTTTTTCAAATTGATCGTCGTCAAAAAACTCTGGAGGAAGCACGATTTCACCCGGTCTTAGGTGTGCTAATTGTGTATCTTCACCTTCACCCTGCATGGCAAGTTCCTCTGCCAAACCACTTAGAGGGCTCATCTGTTTTATTTCAGCCTTGCGTAATAGTTTATCTAGTTCTTTTTGTTCCTCTTCATCTAAATTTTCACCTAAACCTAGCGGCGGCATTTGCAATGAAGGGCTTGGTTTGGGTGGTCTTAAATTTGGAAAATTATCTTCTAGTATAGGGTCTGGTCCAGGTCGTTTTAAACCTTGCCCTATCCTTTGAAAATTATCTGGAATTGGTCTGTAAAATCCAGGATCTATGTTTCTGGGTGGTTCAAAATCGGATTCTGGAATTAAATCACTTTCTCTATAAATACCCTCTGCTCTGTCTTCGATACCGTTCTGATTTATGTCTCTAAGATCTAGAGTCCTAATCGGACTAGGCACCATGCCTTCGGGTAAAGGTGAGCCATCTTCTAATCTGGGTTGTTGCGAGCCTTGGTTTAGCAGTCTGTCTCTTAGTATTTCCATTTCTCTATTTGAAATTGCACCTTTACTGCCCTGTATAATTTTATTTATAAATGAAGATTCATTGTCTGACAGGGCATCTCTTAGTATTTCCATTTCTCTATTTGAAATTGCACCTTTACTGCCCTGTATAGCATCAAAAAGAAATCTAGATTCATTGTCTGACAGTGCACCTTGTGGAGCAGAAAAACTGGCTAGTCTTTTTTTAAGTCCTTCTTTCATTTTTATGGCGTACTTACTGTTACACTTCCTAAACTAATTGTACCAGACAATCCAGTCAAATAAGTTCGATGTTCATACAGGTTTCTAAACTCAGTGCCATCAAACGCTTGGTGAACCTCTGTTGTAGTGTTAAATATAATTGCTCCAGCCTGAAATTGCAATTCACTTAGCTCAGTAGCGTTGAAACTTTTTACTAGATCTGGGTCTTGTGCATTGAGGTTTATTTCTAAAATTCTTACCAATCGATTAAAGGTATCTGCGTCTACGGCATCTCTTTGTGCCAAAGGTAGTCTGGTTGGTAAAAGTTTGCTCATTATCTTCTACCCGAAGGCACGATATCTACACGGGTGTCACCAAGTCTCCACTTATAATTCTTTCTATCTACTTCATCGTTATCATCGTCAGATTCAAACCTCAAAACAAACTGCCTCGTTCTTGTACGCAGACTAGAAAAGTTTGTACTGCCTTTTACTTGACTGGTTGAGTCTGTGGCTAGTGTTTGGTTGCTAAAGTCACGTCGCTTGACTACCAAATTTACTGCCGGATCTTGGCTTGTACCGACATCATTAATAAAAGATATGTCTGGTAAGACTTTTTTAAGAAAGACAAAGTTATCACCATCTGCCATATCTATGTCGCCTGATTCGATAAAAACATTATCCATTGCGCTTTGATCGTCGTTAAAACCTTTTTCGTGTTGAAAGATAAACTCGTTTGATGAGGATTTGCCACTTGCAAGTGGATTGTCAAAAATAGCTGACCCTAGCCATGCGTGTCGTTCTAAAGAACCAATGCTCCAGGATTGTTCTTCGTAATTATATATTGCGTATCTGGATATTTCTCTGGTTCCATCTTCGATGGATGGATAAAAAAACCACACCTCAGAGAACTCTTCATTCAATCCAGCAAAACATTTGAAGGCTTGGCTAGTGTCTAAGTCAGAAAATACATGATCTTGTACTGTGCAAGGTAGTTTTATTACAGAACCGTTGTAATAGTAAAAAGCATTTTTACTCATATAAAATACACCATTAGGTGCATTGACAGCAGCTTTCGGAGCTATCAAGCCAGCACCTTCGTTTATTAAATTTAAAGCAAATGTTAAAGGTGGCCCAATGAAATTCATACTGTATAAACTGGTATCAGTCCAGATTAGAACTTCTTGTCTGGATTTAAGACCACCAATAATAGAAGATCCACTAGATAGACGTAAAGACCCAGCTGTATTTGTGTTTAAAGGTTCAAACTCTAATGGGTTTTCTTGATCGCTAAATGCTATCAGCATAGGGTCTACGCTACCCGTTCTTGACCCACCAGATAAAGGATCTGCGCCTAACACAATCAAGTGTCTGTCTGTTTCTGAGGTTATAACTTGCAAACCTTTAGTTGGTACCTTGTTAGCACCGCTAGTGGTAGCTAAAGATACAGCTCTGGTAGATACTCCGTCGTTTTCAACCCATCTAAAGATACCACCGGCTCGTGGATTTATTATTAAATCCTCACCAAAATTATCGTGTGTCCATATTCTTAATTGGTTTGTATCTGATAGAGCAGTTTCAAAACCCCATGTCCCAGCTCCCCAAGCTCCTACTGACCAACCAGTAGATGTTAAGTAAAAATCTGTCCCAGAATTAGCTAAATAAACTCCATCAACTCCAGATCCACCATTACCCGAGTCACTAGAATTAGCTAAAACTTCATTACCAGAGGTATCTTTAGCCTCTATGGTGTATGTATTGGTCCCGGTAATAGTCGCTATCTGGTATTCTTGATTTAAAACTGTAGCAGTGATATTGCCGCCTAAACTTACTGCTCCTGATATGGTTACAAAGTCTCCCTCTACCGCACCGTGGCTACTGTCTGTAACTGTTAGGGTAGCATCATCGTTTGCTACTTTTGCAAAGGTTATTGAATTGGTACTGGTTTTACGAACCGGAGTAACGTCATTAAAAACTCCAGATTCTTCAATAAAATATTTATTTGTTGTACCGACACCCAGATATTTGTCACCAGAAAGTGATACCCAGCCGTGCAAAGCTCGTGCCGAACCTATTATTGAATTTGAACTTAATTTTTCCCAGCCGCCAATTTTTTCTACTCGACCTTTTCTGAATCTTATGAAATTTCCGTCAATCCAACCACCTTCGTTGGAGTAATCTGTTTCTTCCTTATTTATTCCAGGCTTGAAATTTATTTTGTTCAGAGGCATTATCCGATTCTAACATACCTAGTTAAGATCTACGCTAGTCTAATAATGGCTCCTGTTGCATTTGCAGCTGGAAACACGATTGTAAAATCACCGGCAGTAGATGTTTTATCTCCACCAAAGTCTATGATACAAACAGCTTTATCTGAATTGGTATCGTTATAGATCATACAACCTCTTGCTGTAACGGTTGCGTTACTAAAGGTTAAATCAGCAAAATCAACAATTGCTGTGGTTCCAGATGTAGCTGGCGTTACATTTGTTAAAGCAGAACCGCCAGAGGTGTAGTTTGTACCCGTAGCCTGTCCTGTTGTCACAAACGCTGTAGAGCTGGCACCTAAAGTTGCCGAAGACGTGTAGAGCGCTAATTTAAAAGAATTACCACTTGAGTTAGTAAAATTATGCGTTCCAACCAAAACCTCTTGTTTGAAACTTGTGCATATTGCCGATGTAATTGCCATTATAGCTCCTTCAATATTTTAGCCATGTCCTCATGGCCTTGTTTACTTAATAAATTTGCATAAGTCGTATTTTGTGACTTAATTGCATTTTTTATAGTATATAAGATTACAGTATAAACTTGATTTTGAAAAGCCAAAGCCTGTTGTTTGATATGGGGTGGTGCCTTGTCAGAAACTTCACAAATCTTTTTTGTAGCTTGAGTAGCCCAAAATTCAGGCTCGTGTCCCTTATTTTCTGTAGTTTGCACACCTATTTGTCCTAATGAAATATCGCCTTTTACACTCATATTATCCCTTGTATGGTTCAGGAGGCACAACGTCTTCGTTTATTTTTAATCCTTGTTTTTCTAACTTTTCATTAATTTCTTCAAAAGGTCCAATCATAAATTTACCCTCATGCGGCACTGCTACTAATGGTTTTTCTAGCCTATGAAAACCATACAGTTTTTCATGTGCCGGGACATTGGAGTCTAATACTGTTGATCTACCGCTTACACCAACCAGTATGTCAGCACTCATACATTTGCTAATCCAAAACTCTACACAAGCTCTTCCTGCTTCGGCAAAATGTAAATTTTCTTTGTATGAAAAATCTATACCGAATAAATCTATACGACCTACTTTGTGATACAAAGCAAATGCCAAAGCATAAGCCACCGTGTTATTGAGATATGCACATTTAGTTGCATTACATATTTCTTCAACAGGAAATACTATTGCATTTTTTAATCGTGGATCTTTTTCACATGTATAGATTGGAACTTCTGTAGTATCAAGCAACCTTGTCATAGCATTTGTTTGATAACCAGCATCTTCACTATCGTAAAATCTGCTTGCTGGATCTAACATAAATATCTTATCGCATGGATATGTACCGCCAGCTGAGTTTATACACCAAACTTCATCCCACTGTTGACCGTTTTGTTGACCAATAGCAAAATCTACTTGAGATATACCCAAGCCGACTATTGCAATTTTCTTGCCTTCTAATAAATTTATTTCTTCCATTAAGTCACGCTAGAGCGGACTGAATCGTATCGATACTCGTCGCGTGTACCACGACCTTCTGAAGTATTTTTCATTCTAGCTATCGCCTCCTTGAATCGCATCTCAAACTGAGCAACGACATCTGGAGGTTCTTTTAGAAAAATAGAACCCTCTACTAAGGCACCATACAACAACGCATCTGAATAATCCGTTGATAGTATCGTTGTGCCACTGTCACTACCACTTGTAAGAGAGGCTGGTTTATGTAAATAATGTAACTCTACGGTATAACTTGTGTCAGGTACCGGTGAAACTTCAAAAGCTGTATCGCTATACAAAGAATAATATTTTGGTTTTGATTGTGTAGATCCCGGCGAATACTCTTTAATAAATGATGGATGTTTGAAATCTAGATAATCGTATGTGCTAGAGCTCGTTATAGCTAAAGACATAGGTGCATAGAAATCTGTTGGTGTTGCTAAAAACCTGTTTCCAGATGATAAATCTCCAGATACATTTTTTCTTTGGTGGGGAAGTTGTACTAAAGAGAATATTCTGTCCTCTGATTCTTGTATAAATCTTGGTAGTTGTGAAGTAAAAGTCGTTTCTGAGACTTGCAAATAGTCTTGTATAGCAGTTTTTAAAGTTGATAATGTAAAACTCATACTGACACCGTTACCTCACCGACGCTTGCTGATACAGAAAATGTGGATAACACGCTTCCTAACTTACCGTCGCCAACATTAGTATAAACCAAAAATGCTGAGTTATCGTCCTTAACGTCTGGTCTTGCATCTTTTAAAGCCTGTGGGTCTTGTGGTGCTGGTTTGGGCATAAGCTGTGGATGTTTTGCATCCCACTGGTCAGGCCCGACTAACAAACCATCCCAAGTCTTACGCATATCTTTGAGCTTGTATCTAAAACCTGTAATGTCACAAATACCGTAAGCGAATTTACCAGATGCAAAAGCCATTATGCGTTGTTATAACTCCTCAAGTTAGGTTGTATTTTGTATGATGCTCTGTCTTCGTCCTGGCTTAGTGCCCTATCAAATTCTTCGTCATACATAGCTTTGAGCATACCAGCTCTTTCTGGTGCTCTTTTGAGTGACATGTAATATGCAAGTCCAGCAGCCAAACAAGGATAAAACCTAAAAGGCATGTCTAGATTATTTGTCCCGGCGTCTGCATCATCCATTCTGGTAAGAACATTCATAACCACTGTGTAGGTGCTAGATAGATCTGGGGTTGGCCAAACTGAGATTGTTGGGGACAGTTGTTTATTTATAAAAAATTGGTTTGGTTTTCCTGTGCTAGATTTTGTTGTTATGTGAGAATACTCTGACCTGGATAATCTAGTCATTGGTATATCCGTAGTTTCAGAGCTCACAGTTTCTCTTATAAAGACATCTAAGACATCTATTGGAGCTGTGGCATTGGTGCTATCAATGTTATAGGTCTTGGTATCTTTGACCATAGCTACCGTTTTTTCTTTAATGGTCCATTGGTTTAGACCTCTGTTAGCCCACTCTGCTAACATTAAATTAAGGCTTCTAGTAGCACTTTTAAGATCATAGCCAGTCCTAAGCTCTAACCCGCATCTCTCAAACGCTTCCTCGATGTATTCTGCTACATCTAATTCAAAATCTTTACTTCCCGAAGTAGCCATAATTATTCCTTAGAGTTATCTTCCTCTGGTGCATATAAATTGTCAAATGTTATGTTGGGGTCTGTATAGCTTTCATGCTCCTCAGCTGAATGTACCCACTGAGAAGGTGAAAAATCAGGTGCACCTTCACCCGTTCTCCATAAAGCGGGATTTGTTGCTCTTACTCTGTTGTTTGGTAAGGCTACAAAGTTACCGGTATATGGACCAGCATCCGTTAAGTATAGCACATGGGATTGTTTGTGTTGCGCCGGGTCGTCTGCTATGGAGTGCTCTGTGTAATCTACTGTAAACATGTATTTACCCATGTAAAACTCACCATCGATCTTGCACCACCATGGACTCGAACTAACTCTATCTAAAACTACGACACTATGATGATGGCTTAAACAGTCCCAGGGTTGAGCTAAATGGTTTTCCATAGCAGTAGGCCACTCAGGTAGAGGCACGTCTGCTATAAGTGCTTGTATGGGCATACGGGCCCACATTGCGCCACCATGTACGTTTTCGTCAGGATAATCTTCAAAATCGGTTTCACAGCCTGTAAAAACCACTTGGAAAGAAAGAGATCTATCTGGAATTGTATTTACTGCAAAAGCCAAAGCATGCAAATACTCACCATGATATTTTTGGTGATTTGCTGTAAATTCTTTACGAACCCAACACTTAAATTGGGGTATGTTTGAAATTAAATACGCCACTAAATTTAATTATATTTATTTTTTACTTGCCGTAAAGACCGCCACCTTTGGACATGTACTTGGAGCCCTTCTTAACTCCTCCACCTGCTCTCATTTTAGCGCCTTTCATAACTCCACCGCCAGCTCTCATTTTGGAGCCTTTCATAACTCCTCCACCTGCTCTCATTTTCGAGCCCTTTAATTTTGCTTGTTGTCCAATGTCTCTTGAACCACCGCCCATTAAAGCACTTGAGACTGAGCTTGGCATGTTACCTACGCCTAATGCAGATCTTTCCTGCTGTGCGACTCTACCACCTTTTTGCATCATTAAAGAACCGCCAGGACTCATTTTGCCAACTGGCAATTTAGGTCTACCTGGAGTAGCTATAATTTTTCCTGCTCCGGCTGTATTACCTATCGGAATACCACCGCCCATACGCATTTTAGCCATGCCTTTAGAATTTTTCATGGCACCACCACCTGCTCTATATTTAGATTTTTTCATATCTTTTCCTAATGTTATCGACCATACAAACCCATGTTTGATCGTTTACTTATAATACCACCTTTTTGTGCAAATGTTTTTACATTAGTCGGTTTACCCCCAACACCTTGTTTTTTTGATCTTTTGCGGGAAACCGCTGACTTAATTTGTGACTTCGACATTCTAGCTGCTTTAGCAGACGGTACACATTTTGGATATTTTCTTTTAGCGTCGGCTTTTTGTTTGGAGCGACCGCATTTTTTGAAGCCACCGCCTTTTTTTGGTGCTCCAATATCAACCCAATCTTGTTTAAACCATTTAGTTAAGCTCATTTTTTTCTTGCTTTTCTTATCTGTTCTTTACCTTTCTT
>UEXM01003321.1_pt1 | contig 10370 bp, 23 predicted proteins | sample 1796661 | NCBI WGS metagenome assembly UEXM01 (sample SAMEA4772469, study PRJEB27181) | metagenome
GGGTTGAATTACACATTGTCAGATTTTTATGCTGAATCTATTGACAGAATTGATTGGGCAAAGGAAATACTTTAGAAAGTTTAGAAAGATTAGAATAACCATCTGTTCTGAATCAAATCATTCAATTCATTACTCCTTATATATGGGTAATACTTAGGAAGTTTGCCTTCGGGCAGTAGTTGAAAAATTATGGAAGAAATGGACTGGAACAGTTTGAAAATTGAAATAGAAGAATACCTTGAAGCAGACACCCTACTTGATGGCGGATTACGCCAAATTGTAGAGTTGCACCTTCAAGTTGGAACAGAAAACACAAATGAGCGAGATGCCGCACACGCCGCATTAAAGGCTCTATTGCGAGGCCGTGATGGAACACCTTTCCGTCGAGGTCAAAAGAGCAGTATTCCTGCCGCAGTTAGAGTTGCAACTGATAGAATTTGTAATGTAGTTAATGAGGCTGTATTGTCTTATTACAATCATGACCCTATTATCGGAGCAATCTCCTTTAAACACGCAAAGTCTGGTGGAGGAAACTTTGACTCCGCAGACGATTTTGCCGCTTCATGGGTTAAGAAAACCCGAAACTCCCTTAACAGCCAATATAAGGCTGGAACTTGGGATGGTTCAGTAGATAGCCTTCTATCTTCTGAAACCGTTGAAGAAGAACTTTGAGTATAACTCTAAGTTTGTAATCTAATAAACTGTGTTTATTAGAGGCCGAATGGGGGGAGTTTCAGGACTCCCCTCATTCCTTTTCATGGGAGTTTGTTCGGTAATAAGGTCTTGATACCTCTTTGGTCGTCATATTCTGGTGGTAAGAACAATTGACCTTCCTCCCTCCTTTTTAAATCCTATTACAGATAATAGGTCTTTGTAGATTTGATAGGGTCGCCCCCATGTCGGTGCGCTTAAGTACCCCACCCCCTCTCGGTGATTGTTAATAGTGAATTGCATCAGATAACGACATTAAATGTTATTTGTATTCATTCTAAGACTTAAACTCTTAATCTGTGGGAATATCCGAGTTTGGTCAAAGGAGCAGGGCTTAAACTCCTGTGCATATTCGCTTCGCAGGTTCAAATCCTGCTTCCCACACTTCATGGAGAAGTTGAGCAAAGGTGGCCGTTTTAACGATAAACGATTAATTACCTCCCCGCAATAATTAATCGTATTGCTCCTTCTCCGCCTATTCCACTCTAAATAAGGAGATAACAATAATGATAACAGGAACAAAACAACAAGAAGAAATATGGAATGAATTAGAAAATGGAACCGACGATATAATTGTAAATGCTGGTGCTGGAACTGGTAAGACATTTACAATCGTTGAAGGTTCAAAGAGAACAAATGGAAGCAATATGGCTTTCCTTTGTTTTAATAAATCTATTCAGACTGAATTAGCAGAAAGACTTCCAGATAACGTAGTTGCAAAAACTTTCCATGCACTTGGATTTGCCGCACTTCGTTCTGCTGGGATTAAAACAAGAGTAAACAACTATAAAGTAAAGAATATCATTGATGATATTCTAGGTAAAGATTTCAATGCTTTTCCTTTGGTTAAACTCGTTGGACTAGTTAAGGGTTCATTGGTCGATGGTGATGATAAGAAAACTATCTTCCAATTGATTGATAAGTACAATATTAACTTTGAATCAGATAGAGAAGAAGAAATGGCTATTAATGCTATTCCTGCTATCTTGACACAATGCCGTCGTAATCTTGCAATGATTGATTTTGATGATATGATTTGGATTCCTATTGTTGAAAACTTCCCATTACCTACATTCGATGTTCTATTTGTTGATGAAGCACAAGACTTCAATGAAATGCAAAGAGAGTTGATTTTTAGATGTGCAGGTAATAACAGAGTCGTAATTGTAGGGGATAAAAACCAAGCAATTTATGGTTTTCGTGGAGCCGATTCAAATTCAATCTCTATTTTTAAGCAAGAACTTCTAAGTCGTGGAAGAAAAGTAAAGGAATTTCCTTTGTCTCTCACATGGCGTTGTCCTAAATCGGTTGTTAAAGAAGCAAATCGTTTCGTTGCCGATTTTGATTGTAAAGAAGATGCTGATGAAGGCCGAGTTATTGTAGATTCGCCCTTTAATCCAAGCGAAGGAGATATGGTTCTATGTAGATATAACGCTCCTTTGGTAAGTGCTTTCTATGAATTAATTATGCAAGGCAAATCTGCTTATGTTCTAGGTCGAGATATGACTAAAGGGCTAATTAATGCAGTAAATAAGATTACAAAGAATGGAAATATGGGTTCTGAAGAATTCATGCAATTGCTTGAGCAAGATTTCCATTATAATTATAATCGTTTGCTTAAACTTGATAAAGTAAATCAAGCGCAATCTCTGGAAGATAGGTATGAATGTATTCGTATCTTTGCTACAAAAGCCACTACTGTTAGTGGTATTATTGCAGAGATTAAAAGAGTCTTTGATGGTAATGAAAAGGGAGAGATTATGCTTTCTACTGTTCATAAATCAAAAGGGCTTGAAGCAGATAATGTTTATATTCTAGCAACTGAAAGAATGCCTCATCCGAAGGCTTCTGATATGCAAGAAGAACTAAACATTTGTTATGTGGCTATTACAAGAGCAATTAAAACATTGCATTATTGTGGGCCAAAACCAAACAGTAGGTGAATAAATATGTATGGAATATTAATGGAAAAAATGAACGAATTTTTAGATTGCTCATCAGTTGAGCAAGTAAGAGAAATGATGGAAACTTTGGCTGAAAGATTATACGACAATTGTACGTCTGATATTCAAAAGGCTGAACTTGTTTCTATCTTTACAGATGCAATGGAGGATTTAGAATGAATGCTAATGAATGGGTTTTTATTCTTTATTTGCGTGGTGTTATCCGAACAGAACGTGATTTACATAGGGCTATCAATAGAACCACAACTCCTTATTTGATTACAGATGAAATTGTTGGGTGGTGAAAGGAATGATTAAATTTACAAATTGGTATGGGAAACTTTGGAAAAGAATACTTCCCCACTATTGGGACACTTTTTGGCGTACTCAATGGGTATATGGTCAAGATTGGTGTTGGAATAGTCCACAACTACAAAGTGTTAAACTAACACAAGAAAGAAATAAAATAGAGCAGGATGTTTGGGATAATAGTATGAATCATCACTACTATCCACCTGCGGCTTAAAAATGGAGATGAATAAATATGTTAAAAGATGAATATAAAGATATAAGAGAACTAGAATGTAAGTGCGGAATAACAGTCAAATTTAATAATTTGTCAAGTGAAAGTTTCGTAAATGCTTGCAAGACAAAACAAATGAAGTGTAGGTGTAACAATGCGTGAAGTCAATTACAATAGATTAAATATTGATGATAAGATTAATATTCTTTTGAATGACCATGCTAACAGCGACCCTATGAAGCCAATTCATGTTATTGCTTTGATTGAAGAGTTTAATTCTCTAAAGAGGATTATTAAGAACAATCAAGTATATATTGAAACTTTAGAAAATAATTGCGAAGCACATAAGAGAATGTTGTATGGTAATCAAATACCAGATAAAGTTCTCGATAGTGAATTTGAAGAGATACTACACGAATTACTACTTGAAAAGGAAGTGAAACAATGAACTGTAAACATCCTAATTTCAAGTATGGAACAAACGCTCTAAATGAATTAGATGGTAATGGTTTAATTACTGTTTTCTGTCTAGATTGTGGAGAAGAATTTAAAATGGCAGTAGTCTGTCGATGAGGTGATAACATGGGTAAAATGAGTCAATTAAACGCCATGTTAAATGATGGTGCATCTACTAATCAAATTGCAGACTGGATATTTAGTTTAAAGGTTCAACGTGGAGAAAACATTAATGAAGATACTCCTAAGAACTGTCTAGAAACTGCAAAGAGATTTAAAAGAGACTATGAGGTGAAGAAAAATGTTTGAGAAAGAATGGAATAAAATAGCAAAAGAGGTGTATAAAAACGCAGTTAATCATGGATTCTGGAAGGATGAAGTGAATGATGGTGAAAGAATGGCACTAATTCATGCAGAAGTTTCAGAAGCATTAGAAGCACTACGTCAAGGTAATCCTTCTTCAAATAAGATTATTGAGTATAGTAATCTTGAAGAAGAACTTGCTGATGCAGTAATTCGTATTATGGATTATGCATTTGGTAAGGATTTAGATATTGCAGGGGCTATACTGGCAAAGATTGAATATAATCAAAGCCGTGAATATATGCATGGTAAATCATTCTGAGGTGTAAATATGGATGATACGCAATTTAATGATGATGCGGAATACTTATTGAATATGATTCAATCATTTCATTTAGTGTTAAAAGAAAACAAAAACAAACCTGTTCGTAAGATAATTGAGGCTTATGAGCAGTATTTCAAATTCCAGTTAGGTTAAGCATTTTTCCTACGGAAATCGAAGGTTTAAAATTAAAAATATTACTAAAAGGTTAGTTGTTTATCCTTTGTTTCGCATGATGTAATGTTTTCCTTCACGGGGTTTATTCAGTAATAACGGAAAAATGCTCACGCAAGAAGATAGTAGTTTCGTGCTATGAATCCGTTCCCCCACTTTTACAGGTGATAATATGATTAACTGGTTAAGAAATTTATTAAGTAAAGAACTATTCCCAAGCAGACAAAAGATAATACATTGTCATGTCTGCTTTTTAAAAGCAACTCATACACTAAGAATAATTAGTGAAGAGTTCGGTTCAGAAGAACCAACAGAAATAATAATAAAAATATGTGGTGGATGTAATGAAGAAATACATGAAAGATATAATTCATCAGAGTAATCATAGGTATTACTCTAAAGAATTATTGAATAGAACAATAGAAAAAGAACAGAAACGTGTAAGACGTTTCAAAGAATTTGTGGAGTTTGGTATGTCTCCCTATAAAGCATACATGAAATCGAAGGTGAAATTATGAATGAAAAAATTAAATATGAACTGTATGAATTATTAGACGTAGTATCTAGGATGTTTAGACTTAGAGATGAAGGAGATGAACATTATAAAGTATTAATGAATCTTATTTATTATAAGTGTCGAGACTACATGGAACTAGTTGATAAATTGAATTATCTTAACGTAGGTGAAGAAGAATGAATATCTTTGCACTATCAAAATGTCCAGTAGAATCAGCACAACAAATGTTAGATAAACACGTTGTCAAAATGCCAACAGAAACTTGTCAAATGTTGCATACTAATCAATTGTATTTCATATACAAAGCGACATTCTTTAAAGAACCTTCACTTAAAGACTTGAAGGTTTTTCATACAGAAAGTAATTCACATCTAATGAAACCTGCTATGTTAAATCATCCTAGCACAATATGGGCTAGACAATCTGCTATGAACTTTTCTTGGTTGTTTGAGCATGGTCTTGCTCTTTGTGATGAATATACTCATAGGTATGGTAAAAAACATGGTGCTGAGGAAAGGATTCTAATGACTTATTTTCAAAATAAAACCAAACCTAATTGGCCTCATAGTGGATTAACTCCTGTAACTATTGCTATGTTTGATAAATACAGATTAGATGAAAAGCAATATTCACAAAGAAATCCTAATTGGACAGGTTGGGACTTTGTAATCGACAGTTATCGACATTATTATCTTGAAGGTAAGTGGCGATTTGCTGAATGGCGAATGAATCGCAGACCAAATTGGTTTCCAAAAAACCAATATGAAATTAAATACAATGAATGGGCATTAGCATTCAATAAAAATCATGGTGCAAATATAAAATTAATGGAAGTGTAAAAAATGTTTAATAATGTAGAACAAAAGACAGTTGAAATATTGAAGAAGAAATATGGGTCAATTCATGACCCCGTTGAATCATTAGTTAAGGATTTAGGATTAGCAAATGCTAATGAGTATATGCAAGCATCTTTCGAGATGTTTCAAGAAAACCCTAGTTCAACTAACTATAACTATATGATTGCAACTATGTTGGTTTATCAATATTGGAATCAGAAAGAGACAAAGGAATTCGTTTTAACGGAGGAATTCTGAATGTGCGAAGTATGTGATGGTAAAGGCTATACCTTAGAAGCAGACTATAATCATGATGTAATGATGAAAGTAGAATGTATGAACTGTAAAGCCGAAGAAGCATTTCTAGAATTTCTAGAAGTAGAAGTAAGAGATGTTTTAGTTAATTGTAGTGTTCAAAAACTTGCAGAGCAAATGGCTTCTGCTATCGTTAAGAACAATAAAGGCAATACAGAACGATTGCAGATGTTAGTTCAAGTAAAGAACTTACCTGCATTACTGGCTTATGTCCAGTAAATATAATGGGCGTATGGTGTAATGGATAGCATTTTGGCCTTCTAAGCCGAAGATACGGGTTCGACTCCTGTTACGCCCACCAAATTCAAGGAGAAATAAATATGTTTTGGAACAATATAGAACAAGAAAAATGGTTAAAGAGAACCTTTAACGGAATGAAAGCAAATATAATTTATACTGTAAAAACTTTGGGACATTATACCTTCATGGTATTCATGTTTCCTGCAATTGTTATGGTATGGATTATGGAACAATATGATATAATTTAGGAGAGATAAAATATGAATATAGCAGAAAAAAGACAACCAGTAGAATTTAGAATAGTAGACGATGAGGAATTACCTCCAATTGTTATTACTATGAACAAACAAGATGAACCACAAGTATTGATTAATTCATATCATCGAATATGGATTTCTCTTCAGAGAAAACTTATTTGTGGCATTATCGACGTATTGCCTGAAAAGTTAGACATGATACTTTCGGGCTTTTTGTCTGAACAACGACAATACGAAAAAATGGACAAGGAGATGCTTTGATTGCATTTGTCCAGAAATAAAAACATGACACAACCCCAACAAATAGTAACGCTTAAGTGGCACAAGTATATGGAAGAACAGAGAGTGATAATATGATAACACTAACAATTTTGAATGAAACAGGACACACTACTCTCTCCTTGACGGAGAGCGAAGTAATTGAACAAATTGATACACACCCTACGCATTGGGTCTTTATTGACGGCGAGATGGTATCGAGAGAGCAAATCAAAGAATTGGCTTGGGATGACGTTACAAGCGTCGATTTAACCCCTGCTATTGTCGGAGGACATTGTTGAGTAATTCAATAATACTAGCCACTATCTTTTGGGGAGAGAAATCGTTGGGGGTTTCTCTCCCCTTTTTTTGTCGTTGTTGATTAATATGGATTTAAAGAATTTTATATCAGAAGAAGCCTTATCAATGATGATGACAATTAATGGGTGGAAATTACTTTCACCTATCGTTATTGAAGATTTTGCAGTATTTAAAGCAGATTTTTATGACGATGAACAAATTATAGCAGTAAGTCCTAAAGGTTCACAAATACGAAGTTTAGGCAAAACCGTCTTAAAGTATAAAGACGAAATATTCAATTCCATTTCCGAACTATTTTTGAAGTTCGGAAAAGACTCAATACAATCCTTCAATGAATGGCAATTTATAGAAGAAAAAGAATGGGTTGTATTTAAAAATGGTGAATGGACACATTCATTTACCACACTAAATAAATTGCCAAAAACAACTAAATTGAGGTGTTAATATGACAGCAGAAAAAGAAATACTATCGGACATTACAGTACACATGAAATACGCTAGATATGAAGAATCTATATCTAGGAGAGAAACATGGAAAGAAATCGTAACTAGAAATATGAATATGCATATTAAATCATATCCCGATTTAGAAAATGAAATCGTCAATGTTTATGATAACTTTGTCTTAACTAAGAAGGTATTACCTTCTATGCGTTCAATGCAATTCGGTGGAAAGCCAATTGAAATTTCTCCTAATAGAGTTTACAATTGTGCATATTTACCAATTGATTCAATCACTTCTTTTGCAGAAAGTATGTTTCTATTACTTGGTGGTACAGGTGTAGGTTATTCTGTTCAAAGACATCATATTGAAGAATTGCCTGAAATTAAGCAACCTAATCCTAATAGAACTCGTAGATATTTAATCGCAGATTCAATAGAAGGTTGGGCTGATTCAGTAAAGATTCTTTTAGAATGTTATACAGGCATTCGTTCTTCAAGTCCAGTATTTGATTATTCTGATATTAGACCTAAAGGTTCTTTATTAAAGACTAGTGGGGGTAAAGCCCCAGGATTTCAACCTTTAAGAGAGTGTTTAGTTAAAGTTGAAGGTATTCTTCAAAATATACCAATAGGTGAGAAACTTCGTTCCATTCAAGTTCATGACATTATGTGCCATTTGGCTGATGCTGTTCTTGCAGGTGGAATTAGAAGGGCGGCTATGATTAGTTTATTCTCTGCTGACGACGTTGAAATGATTTCATCTAAATCTGGTAATTGGTGGGAAAATAGTCCACAAAGAGGTAGAGCGAATAATTCAGCAGTTATTCTAAGACATAGAGTAACTAAACAGTTCTTTATGGAACTATGGGAAAGAATTCAACTAAGTGGCTCTGGAGAGCCTGGAATTTACTTTTCTAACGATAAAGACTGGGGAACTAACCCTTGTTGCGAAATTGCACTACGACCATATCAATTCTGTAATTTAACTGAAGTTAATGCTTCAAATGTTACTGACCAATTTGATTTAGAAGCAAGAGTTAAAGCGGCTTCTTTCTTAGGAACGCTTCAAGCAGGATATACTGATTTCCATTATCTACGAGAGATTTGGCAGAAGAATAGCGAAAAGGATTCTTTACTAGGAGTATCAATGACTGGTATTGCTTCTAATGTTGTAGAGCATTTAGATTTAGAAATGGCCGCTTTTGCTGCTAAGATGGAAAATAAGAGAGTTGCAGAACTTATTGGTATTAACCAAGCAAGTCGTGTAACTTGCGTTAAACCCGCAGGAACTACTTCTCTTGTATTAGGAACTTCAAGTGGTATTCATGCTTGGCATGATAAGTATTATATTCGTAGAATTAGAGTAGGAAAGAATGAAGCAATATATTCTTACCTTGCAGTAAATCATCCAGAATTAGTAGAAGATGAATACTTTAATCCTACCGAACAGGCTGTTATTTCTATTCCACAGAAAGCACCTAAAGATGCCATTATTAGAACTGAAAACGTTTTTGATTTATTAGAACGTGTAAAGAACTTTAGCATTCGTTGGGTAAGAACTGGTCATAAAGACGGATTAAATACCCACAATGTTTCAGCGACCATTTCAATAAAAGAAAAGGAATGGGATGATGTTGGTGAATGGATGTGGATGAATAGACATTATTATAATGGCTTATCTGTATTGCCTTATGATGGTGGTACATACAAACAAGCCCCATTTGAAACTGTTACTAAGAAAGAATACGACGAAATGGTTTCACACCTATCCGAAATTGATTTAACTAAAGTTATTGAAACCCAAGATAATACTAACCTAACAGGCGAACTAGCGTGTGCAGGTGGTCAATGTGAAATCTAATAGGGCTTTAAGAAATATAACTTATGATGAGTTTAAATTCTATGTTGTAATTAACATGGAGAAGTTTTCTGATGAATCGAGAGTTAGGTTGAATCATACATTTAAAGTATGTGAAAATACTCCCGATGAAAGCGGAAAGAAAAGAAGATTATACGATGTTCTGTATCTCCATTGTCTTTGGGATGTTGAAGAAGCCAAAGAGGAAGGGTTTATAATGTTCTTAGAACGAGAGTTAAAAGAAGCGAAGGTAATGTTTTCTTATTATAAAAAGAATAATATTGAATATAAAATAGGAGAGAATAAAAATGAAAGAGAAAAATCCAGAGTATGTGGCAAGTCATAGAAGTTATGGTAAAAGAGTCGCTACTCGATGTAGAATTTGTGGGGGTCAATTATTGATTCCCGAAGAAATAAAAAATGAAGTGCATGAATCTTGCGAAAGCAAGGTTGATACTAACTTATTTATGATGTGATAATATGAATGAATTAATTATAGAAATACCGAAGCCCGACGATTCTAGAGATGTCCTAGTAGCAAAAATTTATTCTGATTCTTTTACTATGAGTACAAGAAAAATTGAATCATCAAGAGTTAATGAGGCTAAAGACCCAATTAATGCAGGAATAACTCAGTTATTTAATACCCAAATTTTCCCTAGAAGGGCTAGGGCTAGGCGATACCATTATTCTCGCAATTACAATATGTTTGATTTTAATATTCATAATGATTTTAATTTGTTTCTACATATTGGTTCATTACCAATTGTAATTGAGCGTAAGGGTAGTAGAATGTTTCTAAATGGATTAGAACACTCAAAGAAAAGTATTTGTCAAGTATTGGCTAGACTAACATATAAGTCTGTTTTTGATAACAGCACAAGTACTGTAT
>UEXM01003322.1_pt1 | contig 10369 bp, 9 predicted proteins | sample 1796661 | NCBI WGS metagenome assembly UEXM01 (sample SAMEA4772469, study PRJEB27181) | metagenome
GAGATGATGTTTAAGTACATCAGAATTAAGATACTTGCGTATTAATTTTTTGACGTACTTAAACCTCTTCAAGTCCTCATCAAATTCTTCTTTAGTTGTGCAATGTGGATTGTTATAATGCTTAATTGCAAAGAAGATATAGTTATCTTCATTCAGTTCATCAAATCTCATCTAATTATCAGGTAACAGTTAGGGTAGCAGCAGCGGAAACTACTTCAGTAGCACCAGAATCGGTAGTAACTTTGACTCTGTACTGTTCACCATTGTCACCAGCAGCAGTTGCAGCAGTGGTAAAGGTGGCAGAATTTGCACTAGAGATGTCAGCAAAGGTTTCGCCAGCATCTGTGCTGAGTTGCCATTGATACTCAAGTGTGCCCGATCCAGTAGTAACTGTAGCGGCAACAGTAAAGGCTGCGGTGTTAGTAGCAGCAACAGAAATATCAGCAGGTTGAGTACCAATTGTGATAACAGCAATAGCATCAGCAGCAATTCTGTCATCAGTAAAGTCACCAGAAGTTCCAGAAGCAACATTCATATGTGCCAAACATTCTGCCTTATGACGGGTTTGACCTTCAGCGTCATAAGATTTATAAAGCCACCAACCAGGACCCCAGATACCACGCAATTTGTTTGTAGCAAGTGATGCCTCAGTGCTATCAGCAAAGATGAGTTCTCCAGGTAGAGTATCGCCACCTTTAATAACATAATCAGCGACTGCCTTAGGTGCAGTACGACGGACTGCACCTGCCAGAGTAGCATTAGTTGCTGCCACATATCCTTTATGCAGTTCAACTGTGGTGGTGTTGGTTACTTCTTTAACGATATATGATACACCGCTAAGAACTAGAATGTCTCCTACATCTACACTATCTGCAGCATTCTTCGTAACAGTAGCATCGTTCTGTGTGACTGCTACAGTGTTAGCAAAGGTGGCGGCATCAATTTTTCCGAGAATTGCCATTGGTCTCCCTAAAAGTTTTTCTTAATCTTTTTCTATTTATAAAAAAAGGGGAGTAAGACTCCCCGATCATTAGATTTTTAACAGCGTTCAACCGTCATTAGTTTCCAGAGTAGCAGGATCTCTATTCTTAATTGCCTTGGTGACAACTTCTAGAAGTTGATCATCCATGTCAGTCTTGGTCAGCTTAACCGCTTTAGCAAGAATAACAAGACAGATCTCAACCATCTTCTCACCAAGTTCTTCATTCTCTGGAATTTTAGAAACAGCATCGGTGATAATTTTTGATGCGAGTGGAAGTAAAAATGCTAGCATAATCTTATGTCAGTAGTGTTCAAAACTTATTTATCAATACTTCATTTTCATTTTTTTGCTGTCGCCGCAACCTTCATCTACAGTGTCTTCACATTTACATTCAGCAGTTCCATGTACCTCACATTTAATTCCTTTCTTAGAATTATTGCATTTACCTTCTTCCAATCCCATTTCAGATCTCCAATCTGAACGCTCTTCTTTCTTCATTCCAATTGCTTTACCAATTGCCTTACGACGCTTCATAAGGTACTTATCACTCTTATCAGTATCACCATCATTATCAACGTCAGAATCTTCCTTACCGACTGAATCAAGTCTTTTCTCATCTAAATTTTCCTCCTTCACACAGTTAGGTACATCCTTACCGCCCTTCTTCTTAGTTCCCTTTGCCTTATATCCATCCCAGCAAGAGTCAGCACCAACGTTCTTGCGTGCCTGCTTCATGCTACCTTCAAATAATTTACCTGAAGAAAGTTTAGCGATAGTAGCATCCATCAGTGATGATGAATACTCATCGGAAACCTCTTGCTTATTTTCTACTTCTCCGTAGCACTCTTTTCCAGCAATGCCCTCAGAGGATCGCTTAATTAAAGAATCCGAATAACTATCGTTGTACATTTCTTTATGGGTACTTTTTCTTTTATTTATAGATGTAGACCATTCAGGAGTCTTAGTTTTACCATACTGCTCTTTATCTTGACCGGGTGTAAGGTCCTGAAGATACTCTCTGGTCTCATCAGTTCCAAGTTCATGGACCTCACTGATATCAGAAATCCAACTTCTAAAAGTCTTATGATCTTCATCTAAGCAAATGACATAGTTAGGTCCACGCCTAATAATAGTCCCCACTTGATCGTTTCCATTACCAAATTTCATTCCTTCATGAAAGATTTCATCATTATAATACTTTTCACGAGTTTAAACCTTTGAGTATTCCGAAAAGTTATACATTAATAGTTAAATTCTATCAAACTATTTAGCTGAGCATAATATCTCTAATCTTATCCATAAGTTCTCTACAATTTTTATCAGAAATAGTTCTAGGCATTCCCGCTCTAAATGAATTGTAATCAGATTGAACCGCTGCTGCTCTCATCTTACTAGCAGACATACCTTCAGCACCATCAGCATCAGGATCTCTTTCACCAGCAGATACCACCTCTAGTTTCCTGAATGTATATTCAATTCCATTATACTTACTAATCATTTTATCATATGATTCCACGCGATCTGATCCACAGACTAGCACGCAGTCATGATATGTCCCCTGCAATTGCTGCAATGCATGAATGATAGTTTTAATATGAGGATCATATATGATGTTTCTACTCATCGTAGGAAACATTCTCTGCAATACCTCAGATTTAGTTTTAGAATCTAAGGGATTTTTCTTTTTATCTTGAGTGTGAGTAGGATAGATGAAGAAATCATCCTGCCCAGCAATGTTCTTAACTGCTAGAAGAAGTTTTTCATGTCCTATTGTTGGTGGGTTAAATCTACCCCATGCAAATACTACTCGTTTCATTTATCTCCTGTTACCCAGTCTTTGGATACGTTAAAGTTTGCTACACTAAATGACAAACGATCCACTAACTTCACAGCATTTGTGCCTCCACTGATGGCAACATAACCCTCAGGTGCTGTAACTTCATATCCATCTTCAGTCTTGAGATAAGTACCGATCTTTTCACCCTTCTCAAGTTTACGAATGAATACTAACTTCGCTTCTTGTAATAACTTATATAGTTGAACAGTGCTATTCAAAGAACTTTTATTTTTTTCAATGAACTCAAGACCATCAAACATCTTCTTAAGTTTGGTTGCCTTTGCCTTAGGAGTCTTAACTTTATCTACTGCCTTCTGACACTCCGTCTCAAAATATTTTGTGAACTCTTTATAGAAAGCATCGGGTGAAGGAACAGTTCTACCCTGGCGAACATAAGCATTAAAAAAAATTTTCAGTCGTGGTCCAATAGTCAGTTGATCCTTGGCAACAATTTGCTGAGCAACTTCATCTAAGAATGATCCTGCAGATCGTACCATTGCTGGTGCTTGAGTCCTCAGTTGTCCTAGTTTAGTTTTCTCTCCAGTTGTAAGAAGTGTATCACTACCAAGTGTTCCTATCTCTGCACTAAGGACTAGAACATCCTCAGAAGATTTAAGTTGACTGACATTAAAACCAAACGAAGCATTCATAGTGCTGACATCATTGCCAGTATATGTGGTATGAAATACTACACCAAGTTTTGCTTTCTTTGCTTTCTCATAAAGATCACTATCTTCTGGGATAGCATATGTAATAGTATTAGGTTGAAATGTAATACAGTTCTTGCCATCAATCATCTGCTGTTTTTTATCAGTGGTGAATAAAAGATCACCCTGTGCAACTCCTTTGATACCTAGTGCTGGAAGATACCTTAATGATGCTTTTAATTTCTCAACCAACCCTGCAGCGTGACCATGATTCCTATCAATGTCAGCATCAGCATAGTTTATCTTGGCATCCTTATTAAATACTGATTTAGTTCCAACGAAAAAATTATTAGTACCAGGATAGATGCCACAAAATATAGCAGGTGCGCCGTCCCATTTTGTAGTAATCTTAAATGCATTAGATCCGCCAGTGGTGAATGTCTTCGCCAACAGATCTAAGAATTTAAATGCATCAGTAGCACCTTCCTTTCCGTCAAGTAGAATGCTGTCCTCTAAGTGTTCTAAGTGAGTGTTCTTGCTCATCCGATGTATTCCTCCAGACCAGAACGTTTTTCAACATAGTTACGAATTGCTTTAGGAACACCACCAGTTCCTTTCTCCATCTTAAATCGGAACTGTACTAACTCATACCTCTTATTGTCATTCTTATTAGTCCCAGAGACTCTAACTGTAGGTAGACCACTAGCACCGGTAACATACTCAGAACTTAAACTAAGATTAGCAGGAACGTCTGCATCAGGGAATCCTACCAAAGCAACTTTTAATTTCTTAAAATCATATCTATGGAATGTGTCACCTTTAATCTCAACCAGTGCTACATTTTCTTCCTTATATGTCGCGAAATTATCCAATACTTCAACGAAGTTTTCTAACCACACTCTGCTACTAAACTTTCTTTCTAATTGATTATTAGCCCAGGTATAAACTCTCCTCATAGTATCAGCAGCAATTTCTTCAGTGGTTCCTCTCATCTCAGCAGAGTTAGCATAGAACTGCTGAACAACACTAGATGTAGATGGTTTACTGTCAAGGATCTTACCCCACAAATTATCCATTTTATCAAGAGTCCACCCACCAACTTGAGCAAACTGATCAACTTCTTTCTTCAATGAGATTTGAGTCAATCGCAACTGTGTGCCATTAACAGTACCAGGAATAGAAATGTTCTTAGAGTTATTGATGATAAGATTCACATCAACTTTTGTTCCTGTCTCATCACCAATACCATCAGCGATCACATCAATATAATCTTTCTTACCATTGCGATACATCATCAGTGCCGCAGTATTAATCTCCTGAGAATTTGCATATGAAATACATGCTGGCATTAATTCCTTCAATGCCACATACTCATCAGGATCACTAGTGAACAGCATGTCCATATTTGCTGCCGTGAGGTTTACAACAACCTTCACATCATCAAACAAAAGTTTTCTCATCTTAGGATGAGGAGCATTAGGTGACTGGAATGTCTTACCTGATGAAGTTCCAGATCTTGTAGGTTTAACTGCGTTCAAAACCTTAACGAGATCTTGTTCTGTAATTCTCTTATTCTTATTTAAAAATCTTGCAGTAATAGCAAATGCCAGAATACCTTCCGCTACATTGCCGAGGTTATACTTCTTTCTAGGACTTCCTACACTTACATTTGCCTTGATGATTGCACCCAGAGAAATCTCACCGCCACCAAGTTTAGGAAAAGAATATCCTCTACCCTTCTTAAATTGCTCCATACCAAGTTCAGCATTGGCATCAAACCTATTAGTAGTTTTTAAAAATCCCCAACGCTTATCACTCTTGTCTATGGTAACATGTCCATCTTTAGTGAGAAGAGCGACACCGTTCTGAACTTTCTCAGCAAAAGTTTTCCAATAGTGAGTGCCATTACTTGCTTTTTTGAATTCGGCAATACCCATTAAAAAACCCCCTTACGGGGGTATTTATCAGAGATCTCCTGTTACTCGGTTTTCCGAGCGTTCAATACTGAATGTTCCTTCGGGGTAACGAGCACTCAATTTTTCAAAATTCATCTGAACGATTTCCTCAAGCGAAATGTTGAGACCCATGCAAGCTTGTGCAACATACCACATGATATCCCCAAGCTCACGTTTCAGATGAAACAGGTTTTCATCGTTTACAGGTTTGCCCTGGAAAACAATCTTCTTCACAATCTCAGTAAACTCGCCTGCTTCAGCAGACATACCCACAGCAGCAGTCAGTAGACGCTCAGTAGGAAAGTCTTCCTGGTTTAGTTTGATCAGACGATCAATAAATTCAGTAAACTCTTTGCTAGGTTCTGAGGTGGTTCCGTCAACGAACTCAATATACTTATTAAGATCAATAGTCATATCAATTAAATTTAAAATCAGTAAATTTTGCTGTGGGTGTTTGAGACTTTGCTATTTCTTCAAAGTCATATTGCTCTTGTCCCGAGTCAACGATGTCAACTTGGGCAGAGTCCTCTACATCATACAACCTCATCTTTGATCTGTCAATACCTACTACAAATCTTTTGAATAAGTTGATGTCGTTATATCGGTTTTTGAGTTGCTTAACCATAAGTTGGTTGATACCCTCAAGTTCTTCTGTAGAGATAAGAGCGAACATAAGATCTGCAGTAGCAGGTAGTCCAAAAGACTCAGAGGTATCAGTAAGATCAACATCACTGCTACCATACCCAGAACGAGTAGTCTGAGTAGCCGAGACAATAGGGAGATCAAACTCACACGCAAGTCCCCTAAGTTCTTCTGCAATTGCTTTGACATAAGTATAAGAATTAACTAGTGCTCCTTTGTATCGTGATGATGCACAGATGTTGAGATAATCAATAAAAATAATATCAGGTTTAAAACTCTTCTTCAAAGACAGATCATTAAGCAATGCTTGAAAGTGACCGCTATGTGCAGATGCAGTCGGATACTCTTTGATAATTAACTTACCAGTAGTTTTCTGTGCCAGTCTCTGAACCTTAGATTCAAATAGTTGCTCAGGTAGATCTTCAATATCTTTGATATTTACGTTGAGCAGATTTGCGTCAATGCGTTCAGCGATCTTCTCCTCTGCCATTTCCAATGTGATATAAAGGACGTTCTTACCTTGAAGAAGTGACGCAGCGGCCATGTGGCACATAAACAAAGACTTACCCACACCAGTGCCAGCAAGTGCAACGTTAAGACTCTTGTTAACCAGACCACCCTTCGTAATTTTATTAAATAAGGAGAGGTCAAACGGGAGTTTGTTTTCATTTCTGTGGTAATACTCGTAACGACTTTCATAGTCTTCTATGTAGTCGTGTCCAATATGGTCGTCAAATGAAACTGCAAGAGCTTCCTGAAGAATTGACGGGATCGCATCTTCAGTTCTCTTCTCATCCTGACCATCAGCAATCTTCACACTATCTAATAGTGCCAAGTAAACTGCACGTTGCTTACACCACTTCTCAGTAGAGTCCAACAACCACTGAGAGTCAACTTCAGTATTGTCAATGTCTTGAATTTTAACCTGCAACTCTTTGTATGAATCTTCATTCAGATCCTTACGATTCTCTACCTCAATAGCAAGAACTTCTTTAGTTGGAGTCTGACCATAGGTGACAATAAAGTTGTTAATGATATCAAACAAAATCTTATCCGAATAATCGTTAAAGTATTCTGGTTTGATATAAGGAATTACCTTACGAACATAAGTATCATCACCAACTAAGTTCTTAATAATAGTACTTTCAATTGCTTCCATCAAGATCCATAGCAGAATTCTTTCTTTGCACACTCGTCAAGTGCTTGGAGAACTTCTGGGGTAAAATACTTCTCAGGATCCTTGTAGATAGCAGAAGGATATACATTCCCATGCTCAGTCTTAACACGGTTTCCAACACGCTCAAAGACTCCATGCTGTTGACCCAGTTCCAGTAGTCCATAATACTTGTCAAGTCCACGTTCGTCAAAGAATAACCTCGTTTCTACAATAGAATTTTCTTTAGTAAAGCGAGACTTATGTGCCTTCACTTTAATAATATTACCAACTTGCTCAGTACCATCTTTCTCCTTCTTCTTAGAGAGAAATAAGATACTAGAAGCAGCATACTTAAGTCCAGTGCCGCCACCCATTTCTTTCGTAGGAACGTAAGCACCAACAACATCATAAGTATGATTAGTAACAATCAGAGGAATACCTGCCCGTCCCAATTTCAGCGACAAGATTCTAAAGATAGACTTGATCACCTGAGCACGAGTCATGTCACGGGTCTCCTTACCGTCAGTGGCATCCTGCACTTCTTTAGTAGTAGACAGCATACCCAAAGAGTCTAACACAAAAAGCATTGGAGGACGATCCTCCGTTTTAAACTTCATGTACTCATCAACGATCTTGATTGCCTGAGTTCGGAACTCCTGAACTGTAGTTACAGGAACCAGACCAACATTCTTAGTACGAATCCCACGAACTTCCATCATGTCCTTAGAGATAGCAGACTCGGACTCAAAGTATGCAACCTCACCATCAGGATTCTGATCCAGAAAGTTCTTTACAATTGACAGTGCGAAGAAAGTTTTTCCTGTACTGGACTCTCCTGCGAGGGCGGTGACTTTGTTTTGGGGGAGACCACCAAAAATGCTCCCAGACACAAGAGCATTGAGGATGTAAGAGCCAGTGTCCACAAAAGTATTACAATCTCCTGCGGAGATGCCTTCATCAACAATTGACGCAAATTCATTATCCAACTCCTTGATAACGTTATTAAGAAAACTCATAATTAAGAAAAGAAACTAGTTAGTGTGCCTGTACGCTCATGCTTCCAACCAATACAGTCTAGCACATTTTTGAGAGGATCCAAGAAAGACTTCTCAAACTGTTTGGTGTAATCAACATACTTATCAAGACCAAACTCCTTTGGAATAGTATTGAAGAATGAAATAATATTCTGGTTAATAGGGTTTGGTGTTTTCAAATAGATGAATTTGATTTTTTCCCCTTCTTGGATAAGAGGAAACTTATTAGTAATCTTATGCTGCTTGAGATAGTGATTATACAATAGTGAACCTCGGACAGCAATAGGTGTGCCCTTCTTATAAATCTCTGAGTAACTTGTATAAGTACCAAGATTATTACAACCTCTAGGAAACGAAATATCTAGGTAACTTTGTTTGCGAGTATCAGATTTAATACCCGAGATGTAATCAATCATGTCGTCATTAGTTCCTTCAATCATAATCTTGTATGCTTTAAGCAGTTTATCCTTAAAGTATGCAGGGGTAGAAGAACGTTGCGTCTCCAGTCCCATGATTTTCATCTTAGGTTCCTTATAACGAACACCCTCACTGTCCCAGACGTTGAGGATATATCGTTTCTTAGCAGTCCAGATGCCACGGTTAGCGATATTCTCGCGTTTCATTACCATCTTCTGCTGATATGCATTTACATATTGTGCCAGTTCTTGGTAGCAACTTTCAATATAAGTTTCAAGTTCCACCTTACAGATCTTATCAAGGAAATTGACAACCTTCTTATCAGACGGCGTTCCTCCCTTGAATACATTCTTAACCAGATCACCCAGATCAAGATAGATGGAATCAGTATCCACAGCAATGACATAATCTTTATCACCTGATTTTAAAATTTTATTAAGATACTCATTCATCTTATTCTCAATCCATCTAATAGAGAGTTGTCCTGAAAGAGTAATTGCTTCAGCGTTTTCCAATCGGAAATACCTGAAGTATTCATTACCAATAGCACCATAAGCAGAGTTCAGTTGAATCTTACGTGCCATCTGAATGTTATTATACTTAGCGATGTCCTTAACAAGTTGAGGATCTTTAGTATTCTCATACTCTTGCTTAGCAGCAAGCATCTTCTTCTTATAAATTGTGCGCTCTGTATAGATCTTCTCCATCAACTTAGGAAGGAACCCCTGTTTCTTTGTAGTAAACAAAGTTCCATTAGGACACATGGTAACGCCGTCTAAGGTGCTTGTGTCAATCTCACGATTTAGTAGTTTGTCTACGTTAATACCACTCACACGGTCATCTAGAAGGGTCTCAGGAGAGATATTATACTGCATGATAAGGTGTGGATACAATGAGTTAAGGTCAAAGTTAACCACCCAATCATAAATGCCTGGAACAGGTTCCTTCACATAAGCACCGGCATACTGCTGATCCTTTGTACTGTCCGTCTTTGGAGGAATAACAATGTTCTGCTGTGTTAGAGCATCATAGATGATACTATCCCACATACGAACCTGATAGAATACATCCTCAAAGTTCACCTTAGCGTCGTATGCCATGGTAACAGCGAGTTCAATCAGTTTCATCTTATCTTCCAGCATGTCTACAAGTTCAACGTCATGGATGTTGTACTCAATAAACTTCTGCCAGTTGCCGCGATAGAAGTCCTGAAAGTTATCAAACTCACTATGGTCCAACTTCTGCTGACCAAGTTCTACTAGAGCAATATGATCAAGGCGATACGATTCTTGATTAGTATAAGTAAATTTCTGGTATAGATCGTAATAGTCTAGAGTTGCTACGCCAATAATGTCATAATAAATTTTCTTCTGACCCTTGACATGCAATTCACGCTCACGTACAGAGTTCCATGGAGACAATGCTCTCATATGCTTCATACTGAGTACACGATCCATGCGACGGCAGATGAATGGAATATCAAAGAACTTGACGTTCCATCCAGTCACAACATCAGGAGTCTTCTGCACCCAATATTCCTGAAACTTGAGAAGAAGTTCACGTTCATTTTGGCAATAAATGTAATGAACGTCATCTCGTGAGTTCTCAAACTCACCGCAACCCCAAGTAATAATCTTCTTACTAGTAAAATCTTTTACAGTAATGCAAAGAATTTCTTCCCGTGCTTCCTCAACACTAG
>UEXM01003323.1_pt1 | contig 10368 bp, 23 predicted proteins | sample 1796661 | NCBI WGS metagenome assembly UEXM01 (sample SAMEA4772469, study PRJEB27181) | metagenome
ATAATATATAATAGTTAAACGTTAAGAGGTGTCATTTGACTAAGCATTATAGTTCTGGTTCCGAAATGGGACAAAAGATTTTGAATGGGGTAAATATTCTGGCAGACAATGTGGGATCCACTCTCGGACCCAGAGGAAGAAATGTAATTCTGCAAGAGAAAAACAAAAGACCAATTGTTACAAAGGACGGCGTAACAGTTGCAAACTTTGTAGACCTCGAAGACCCCATCGAGAACGTAGCAGTCCAGATTGTAAAACAGGCGGCTGCACAAACAAATTTGGATGCGGGTGATGGAACAACAACATCGACAGTTTTGGCAAGAGAAATTCTAAATCGAGCACAAAAGCATATTTCAGCAGGAACACCACCTATAGAGATACAGAGAGGCATCGAGAAGGCTGTTGACGCGATTGTAAAAAACCTAGAGAGTATCTCTTCCCCAATCAAATCCGAAGCCGACATCGCCCACGTAGCGAGCATTTCTGCGAATAATGATAATGCCATTGGAAGTCTTATTGCCAAGGCAGTATCGGCTGCTGGCAAAGATGGCGCGATCACAGTAGAAGAAGCTAAATCACACAAGACATCTCTGGATCTGGTTGAAGGATTTCGGGTTGATTCTGGGTGGGCTTCTAGTTCATTTATTACCGATGAGCGCAGACGAGCCGTCACATATGACGATCCCTTGGTTCTAGTTACAGACGAAAAGATTGAGCATGTTCAAGAGATTATGAAAATTTTAGAACTTGCAGCGAGGGAATCCCGCCCACTCGTATTCATCGCAGCGGAGGTGGAAGGTCAAGCATTAGCAGCTATGATAATGAATGCACTCAAAGGCACTCTGAAGGTCGCAGCGATTAAAGCCCCTCGCTACGGAGAAGAAAGACAAAACTTACTTAAAGATTTATCAGCTTCCATCGGCGCGACTTTCATCAGTCGTTCATCGGGAAAAAGACTTAGCGATGTCCGTCTAGTAGATTTTGGAAATGCTTCTCGGATCGATATTACCAGAGCACAGACAACAATCATCGGCGGAAAAGGTGATCAGGATGAAATCTCTCGCCGCATCAATGACTTGAAAGAAGATTTGATTGACGAAGGAAACCTTCACGAGTGTGAAAAAATTCAAGACAGGATCGCACGGCTGGCTAGTGGTATTGCTATTATCCGAGTCGGCGGTGCAACCGAAGTCGAAATGATAGAAAGAAAGCACCGAATAGAAGATGCACTAGAGGCAGTAAGATCTGCTCAGATGGAGGGAATTGTACCCGGCGGCGGCGTTGCTCTCATGCGAGCCACTTTAAACCTTGAAGTAGCAACAGATAATGAGGATCAGAATATCGGAGTCCAGATCGTTAAACAGGCTATTGAGGGACCGCTACGCCAGATGGCTCTAAACGCTGGTTTATCTCCAGATATTATCTGTGAGACGGTTAGGGAGAGTACAAAAAATGGTAATTATGGTTATAACTTTGTAACTAACAAAATTGAAGATTTATTTAAAACTGGTGTCATCGATCCAGTAAAAGTAACACGAACATCTCTTCAAAACGCAGCTTCTGTAGCTGGAACTTTAATTACTACAAACTACGCCGTTATTCAGAATTAAGCACTATTTAAGCTGTACGGAGGGCATACAATGTCTGGAGAAATTAATAATAGCGATATAAAAATAGATATTGTTGAATTAAGCAGCAAAATAGATAGATTGGCTGACAATGTTGAGGTTGTCAAAGAACGATGCGAAGAGATGGCCACTTCCCTTGGGTCTGTAAAGAAGGCGGTATATGATCCAGATCAGGGCTTATATGCTAGATTAAGGGAACTGGAGCAGTGGAAAGAAAGCACATCAAAAGTTATATGGGTAATCACTACCAGCATAATTGGTTTGGCTACCGCGACGGTATGGCACACATTTTTTAATAATTAGAGGCGGAACTTGAAAGTAAGTATATCATACACTGTCGATTTGGAAAACGTACCTTCCGAGGTTTATAAACTTTTGACATACTGCGCACACGTTTCTGCAAATGTTCATGCTGACCTATCTGTCATTGAAGTGGAAAATATAATAGAGACGATCGCAGAAATGAAAGAAATCAGAGAGCAGATTTCTATGATGGGGCTGAGAATAGACGACTGTATAAATATCCTTGCTGGGTATTTAGATGTTAGAAGTAGCCTAGAATTCCAAGAGCAGAAACTATCCGAGGGAAACAATGCTGAATGACATAACAGAGGGTAGCTATGTTTATATACCTTCTTCCTGTAAAATCATGTTATTTCATGATAAAAGCGAATTCGTAAAGAAGACGAGGGTTTTGGAAAAGCCCATATACGTTCTTTATTTGGGAGACAACCCAGATAACGAAGGGTACTCACAGGTATTTTTTAATGGTAAAGTGTGGAACACTTATAAGAACAACATTTATCCGGGGAAAGGGAATGAATAATATTTTACTAACAGAAATTTATAGCGTCGGTAACGCTTCACAAAAAAGATATTCACTAAGAAAGATTTATATCAATCCAGATCACGTTATGTGCTTGAGAGAAGACGAGGCTTTAAAAAATGTATTACAGGAGGGTGTTTTGGTGTCCGGTCTTGATAAGAGGCAGACCTTTACCAGAGTTACCTTAAACAATAATTCTATGCAGCAAGATGTATTGGTTGTTGGAAACCTAGATGAAATTTATACCAAATTGCAAATTGAAACCAAAAACTTATTGAGAGGATAAAATGGAAATAGAATGTAGTCTTAGAGAATTTGGACCTTACGAGCCTTCCTTTACTTATGCTGACGAAAGAAAGAAGCTAGGTAGGTATGAAGGGGGACTTATGCCAGCCGCTGGATTCGGAGAGAAGCGGTGGTCTGTGGCTGCAAGAATTTGTATACCCAAGGGCATTGAGGAATTCAAAAAAGACGGCTTGACAGAAGAGCAGGTAATTGATGGTTGTATTAAGTTTTTAAATAAAAAACCATACCGGGCACGGAAACTGCCTTATGGGACTTTAGCTTGCCGACATTTTATTTTTCACGATAATGAAATTAGCGTGTCTCTTATGACAGACGACCGGAACAACAAGCACTTCTGGGGTCGCGGCATAATTAAAACTGGCAAACCTGCCAAGCGGGGAAGACCACGGAAGAACAAATGATTTTCAATGAAACATTTGAAGATTATATGTCTTCAGTCGAGGCATTTCTGGGCGATATCTACGACGTTGTAGTTGATTATGATCCTATGGGATTGGATGAATATTGGATTGACGATAAGGTAATTACAATCAACAATTTAAAAGATGAAGAGCATCAGTTGTTTGTCTTATTGCATGAAGCCGGTCACGTTATTCTCCGGGCTGATGAGGACTTCAATAAAATGTTCCCCGGATCTAAGACAAGCAAGCTTGAAATATTAAAGGAAGAGGTTCACGCTTGGGAGGAAGCGAGAAAGTTAGCTGTTAAGCTACAGATCCCGCTGGGTAAAGGTTGGGAGATACATGTTAGGCAGGCAATTATGAAATATGTTCATTGGGTGAGGATTTAAATGGAATTGGTTAAGAAGCCTTGGGGTCATGAAAAAATCTGGGCACAAACGAAAGATTATGTAGGAAAGATTATGTTTATTAAAGCTGGACATAGGTTGTCCAAGCAGTATCACGAGGTCAAAGAGGAAACTATTCTTGTTGTGAAAGGAACTTTATGTGTATATGACGGTGAAGATAAAATTACACACGTATACCCCGGCGAAAACTTTCATGTGGTTCCGGGGCAGGTCCATCGATTTGGCGCAACATATTCTAATGTTGAAATGATTGAAGTCAGCACAAACCATTTGGAAGACGTTGTTAGACTTGAAGACGATTATCAGAGGGGGTAGAAGATGACTTCAAAATTCGCCCTAGCCTGCGTGTTGATTACAGCAGGTCAGGTTGTTTCGTGGTATGGTACTTACTCTCCATTCATTTGGAAATGGTCTAAAGATAACATGGTTTTCATGCCTCTTATTTTTTCTATTCCTACTGGCTATCTTTTCCTGTATGGCATGAGGTTTGCTGTTGAGGAGATGGGCGAGACATGGGGTCCGAGACTTTTGGGCTTTGGTCTGTCGTATTTAGTATTCCCTTTTTTGGTGTATCATTACTTTGGTGAGAGTTTCACAAATCCTAAAACTCTAGTGTGTATTTTGCTTTCATTTGTTATTGTAGCAATACAGGTATTTTGGAAATAGCATACTATTTATACAATGGAGAGAGGGGCTATGAACAACTACAGAATGGATCGGGCGATAGATGAGGCATTGAGAAAGCTTCACGAAGAAAAATATAAATTAAGAACTTTTGAATTGGAATTGATGATTAGGATTGACGCGAATTTTGGAGTGGAAGAGACCTTACAAGATATCAGATCAATCGGGGGAGTAACCGTTGTTACCGCTCTGGATTCTCTCTTTAGAAAAGATAGTAGATCTTACTTGAGTCATATTAAAATTAAATTTCACCCACGTTCAGACAGTATCACGCCGAAAACTTACATGAAAGATCACTTGCTTCCGTTAATTCGTGGAAATGAAATACCGGGATGCAAAATCGTTCGCATAATTAAGCAACCCGAACAAATTAATTAATGCCAGTAAAAATATACATCAAACCACCTGATACAAAATACGTGGCGAAAGTTATTATCTTCGACGAAAGCGGGGATGTTTTACTTTTAAAGAGGAAAAAGAATCAAAAATATCCCGAACAGTGGGATCTCCCCGGCGGCCACCTAACGCAAGGGGAAGATTGGATACCCGGAGCGACCAGAGAGGTAAAAGAGGAGACTAATTTATCGATAGATAATTTAGAAAAGGTTTTCGAGAATGGCAGAACAACATACTATAAAACCACTGATTACCAAGGGGATATGTTTGATAATGACGAATTACCAGAACACGATGAATATAAATGGGTGAGCCCTAATAAAATTGATGAATTAAATAATGTAGGAGATATTTATGTAGATGCTATAAAGAGGTCGATCGCATGAAGTATTATTTGCCGTTTTTAATATTTGTTTCTTTTGGGTGTATAAAAAAAACAAAGTCAAATTTTGATGAGCCGAGGCTAATCGAAAGAGATACAGACATATTGAACGAAGAGGATCTGGAAGAGCTTCCAGAAAACTAATAAAAAACTTCTTTTAATCTTTTGAATGATAGTTACTAATAGGGATATCTCCCGAAGGATTACTATCATGAGAAGTATTTTATTATTAATAGGTTTTGTTATGATGCTCACTGTGCCTAGTTGTACTAAGAATTCAGTAGAGCCGACAAGCCACGAAGCAGCTATCAAGCAACTCAAAGAAAGCCAAGAGTGTTGTTACTTAGAGTATGGCGTAAAAGAAAAGGTACAGGGGAAGTCAGCGAAGATTTCCCGAGAAGCCGCAGTAGTTGTGCATGTACAACAAGCTAGTGGAAGATATCGTGGAACTGGAACCTACTTTAAATATAAGGGTCACCACATTGTGGTCACAGCGGCACACATCTGGGCTGAGTCAGTCCCAGAGCCCCTAACAGGTGCCGCTATGGTTGAATCGCCTCATGAGCAAGTTATTGGCAAGATAGTATATTGGGATCACATCGTAGATATTGCTATTCTGGTCGTTCCAGCTTTGGAGAGCAGGACTCCGGCAAATCTTATAAGAGACCCAAAGTATACAGTAGGTGAAGATGTTGTATATTCTGGCTTCCCCGGAAACAATTCCTTGTTGACATTTGAAGGTCAATTAGCTGGTGATGGTTACGGTACGGATCTAGCAATGCACTCGATGGCTTGGGGGGGATCATCTGGCTCCGGAGTCTTTGATTCCAAAGGCCGTTTTGTTGGGGTGGTGAGTTCAATTATGGTCGGTCGTGGATTCATGGGTCCACAATTGGTTGGAACTATTGTTTATGTTGCTCCCGCCAATCTGATTGATATGGCTTTTTTAAAGCAGAATATTGAAAAGCTGGAGGGTAAAAAGAATGACCGCTTTTAGAGTAGTTCTCATATTTCTATTCTCAATGCTTATGAGTTGCGACAACAACTTTGACTATGTTATTCACGGTGAGGGTGAAAAAGAATATATTGTAGCAGAGCCAGATCCAGAAATCTGGATTGAATCTTTTAGGCAACCTGCAAGCTATGATTCGATAGATATTCTCTGGGTCATCGATGGATCTTGCTCTATGATGGCGCACCGCACAAGTTTATTAAGCGGCATTGAATTGATGATGAATAGTCTCCCCACAGATGTAAATTGGAGATTAAAAATGATAACAACAGGTGATGGCGGGGCAGTGAATCAACCACAAACTTTCCCGCTTACAAGGGGAGACACCATTGCTGATGCAATTGCAATGCATAGTGCCCTTCCAGCGGATGGAATGGAGAAAGGTTTTGATTCGATAAAGAATTATATTACATTAGATCCCTATGCTGCCACTTGGATGCGTCCTGATGCTGCATTGCTGGCAGTAATTGTCTCGGATGAAGAAGAACAAAGCACGATGTCGGCTATAGAATTTCAAGCATGGTACCAAAGTATAAGATCCAATCCATTTTTGTCCTTCATAGGTAACGTATATCCAGAGGATTCAATTTGTGATTTTCCTCCTAGAATAACCGACACTGGAATTAAATATATTGACGCTGTTAATTATTTTAGTGGTGTTGTTGTGGATATTTGTGAAGAAGATTGGTCTGCTGGTGTGGCAGATGCAACACAAAAGATAGAACCTTTTGAAGAAATAGAGTTGACACACGAGCCTTACACAAAAACAATTGTAGTCTTTGAAGACGGAAGACTGATGGACACAGCCAAATGGACATATATCGAAGCTGATAATACAGTAGAGTTTGATATTGTACCAGACGAAGGTGTTTTGGTTGAGATAGCATATTCAGTAAAATACTACAATTTATGATTTCTCCTTGACACCGAACATTTAATCGGTTATAATATAAGAGAAACTATTTATTAATAGTATAACTAGAGGTTCACTATGTTTAGAAAGTTAATAAGTCAATTCATGCGCCGTATTGGATATGTTCAGACTGAGCACCTAACACTTGCTAAGTTGGAAATTAGAGGCATGGAAAAGCAAATGATCAAAGTCGTTTCGAGCTGCGAAGAGTTGATAAAACAGACCAATGATTTGAAAAATGAAATCGCCATACTTAATGATGAGAATCAATCCTTGTGGGGAATGCTCGATGAGCTACAAAGTTCAAATAACTTTGGTGCTGATCAAGCTAAATCCATAATGAAAGATTTGGAAGAAGTCCTGACTGATGAGATGATGAGAGACTTCAAGCCTATTGGCGAGGCATAAGGAGTTCTTAAAATGCAGGAAGAATCACAAGAAGAAGGCGAAAGTGTATTAGACCTTGAGCAAGAGGATTTAAAACCCAAGCCTAGACCTAAGCTAGCACCACGGGGAATTGAGATGTTTACGGTGTGCCGTCAACATGATGAAACAGGAGTTTCTGGTGAGGGTGTTATCATTGAAGGCGTTGTTCTGGGTACTGGACAATGTATAGTTCATTGGCTATATCCACCACCCAGAGGCGGTATTGCAATTTTTGACTCGATGACTGATTTCGTCAAAGTCCATATTGAACCCCATCCCGGAAATAAAACGATTATTACCTATCAAGATGGGGAACAAGAGATATATGGTGACTAATTATAGTACGAGGGGAAAGCAATGAAAGAATGGAATGAATACAAGAGCATCCTATCTGAAGTGGAAGAGTTTCAGAAAAAGATGGCTGCATTGAACGACAAGTCAAAAAAGAGATTATTGACAAAAGGTCGCCAGCACAATACCACTCCTTACACCATCAAACCTTCCCTTGCAAGGTCCAAGTCAGCACCGCCGGGTTTTGGCGCAATGGGCGAATCCGAAGTGGATGTTGTTCCCCAGATACAAGATGACTTAAACCGAGATATCTGGGCAGAAGATGATAAATTAAAGCCCGACATCTCTGAAAAGCTATTGAGAATAGCCAGAGATTTTTATGAAAAATTAGACTTACCAACACCAATATTAGATATTACTTTTACAGGTTCTATGGCAAATTATAACTGGACAAACTTATCAGATATTGATTTGCATATTGTAGTTGACTACTTGGATATCAACGAAAACCAAGAGCTTGTAAGAAATTACTTAATGGAAGCAAAATCAAATTGGAATCGCAATCACGATATCAGAATTAAAGGCCACGAAGTAGAGATATATGTACAGGATTCAAACGAGCCACACCACTCGACAGCCGTTTATTCTGTATTAAACGATGATTGGGTCATACTACCACGTAGAAAGCAATTTGAGGCCAGTGAGGACGCAATTCGTCAAAAAGCAGATGCTTTTATTGCTCGCATAGATTTACTTCAAAAATTAAGCGACGAAGGGAAGCACGAAGAGGTTTTTGGAGATTCAGAACGTCTGAGAGATAAGCTTCGCAATTATCGTCAATCAGGTTTAGAAACCGGAGGCGAGTTTTCCACAGAGAATTTAGTTTTTAAGTACTTGAGAAATTCAGAAGAAATCGAGCGTATCTATGATATGAAAAAACTAGCATATGATTCCATGATGTCCGTTGAAGAAGAGGTGAGAAGGTAATATTAGTGAATGACAAAAGACGAAGTTTATAAACTCGGAGACATAATACGCTGGAGAGCGACCCAAATAACCGAGGAATATGACTATGGAATGGTCATAAAAGAGCCGCAGATAGTTACGCACGGCATTTATACATTCACTGAAAAACTTATTGATATACTGGATATAGATGATGACACATTCAAGATGGATGATCCTCTTTACAGCATCACAGTTTATTCTTTTGCAGACCAAAAAGTAATTACACTCTATAAAAACCCGGAGGACGTTCCTCTTTTTATAGAAAAAGTAACTTTTATTGAAAAAAACGAAAAAAGTTCTTGACAAGCTGCTCCGTAACGTGTATAATGTTATACATAAGACGGAGTTTTTTTATTATATGTCTATTGAAACACAACTTTTAATTATTCATCTTTTAGATAGGGAAATTGTGAAATCTAATCACATTGCTACCCTTGACTACTTGGCTGATGTGCGAGCAGCCAAGACAGATTTTATTGAATTCGCAAAGAAAATACCCTCAAACCCCAACAGGAGAAGATAATGCCTTTTGTTAAACCCACGAGCCTCGGGCCCGGTGGCATGTCTTGGACAATTGTGTTTCAAGAGTTAAATGGTGATGTATCACACATGCTGGTGTCAGCAAGCCACGATAAAAACGCAGCTTGGAGACAAGCCCAGTCTTTTTTCAAGCAAAGAGTGTTGGCTTTAATCCCCGGCAATCATCAGGTGTATACTAAGAAACAGATGTCTTGACATTTACTTGACAACTTTTATGTAGACAAACTTATTTCAAACGTGTATAATGTATATACAAATCAGGGAGAACCCAATGTCAGAAAAGATTATTAACATTACCGAAACCGCCGCTGTAGATGTGGAGTTACTCAAAGAGCAGCGCAATGCTTTATTAGAGCTTGCAGAAGTCTTAGCCAACTCCACCCGCTTTGATGTCGAAGAGTTCTTTGCTTTTGACCGAGACGATGCTTGTGAAAAAATCGAGGGGGTTATCAACCTCTTGGATGCTTTGCTTGACGATGCAGAAGATTTTAACAACCTATAATTTAACTTTTTTGATTGAGAGGAATAATATGTTCAAGACTTGTAAGCACTGTGGAATTGAGTTTGATGTTAATTCACGACGAAAGAAATTTGTTGGAGGATACATCAATGAGTGTCCAGACTGTGTAGAAGAAAACGGCGGCGATCAATCCGAGCCGATGCACTTTGGAGTAACTGGTTCCTGCGGTTCTGTTTCAGTGCGCCGCTTCGATAGTGAAGAGGACAGAAATAAATTTGAGAAAGATTACAAATCAACCAAGTCCCTAAAGGATTATCTATAATGGCTCTGGCACTTGACGACATTCAGGCCGGTATGGTTTTAGATTGGCAATCAGAAACTTGGCCAAGTAAGACTAGTCGTTGGCTCGTTCTCGAAGAACTAGAACATACATCCGATAAGGAAAAGAGATTTAATATTTTCTGCATGTATTCGACTGCGACTATCTCATCGGGCATTAACCAGCCAACAACCTATGTTTTCCACAATGAAAACATTCATCGATTCAGTATTCATTCACAAATTTAAAAATAATTTCATTTTTTACTTGACAACCCCAAACCAAACGTGTATAATGCATTATAACTTAAACAAAAAGAGAGAATCCAATGTCAGAAAAGACCAGCAAAGCCAACAATTACATTGCATT
>UEXM01003324.1_pt1 | contig 10368 bp, 14 predicted proteins | sample 1796661 | NCBI WGS metagenome assembly UEXM01 (sample SAMEA4772469, study PRJEB27181) | metagenome
AGTTCCCGCATACTGAACTAGGTCTTCTCCTGCTACCCACTGCTTATCGTCAGAGTGCGAAAGTTCGACAAGTTCTTTTATTAGTTCTTTTTTTCTGTCTGTTTTGTCTACTGAGATTTGATATTTTTTCATCTGTTCTCCAATAACATATTAATAGATTCAAGGGTAGAGATAGATGGTTTGTATCCAAGTTCAAGCAATCTAGTGTTATCTAAAAACATATCTTGAATTTGTACTATCTTATGAAATTCAGGCGTGGGAATGTATGAGATTTTACTTTCCGAACCTATCTTTCGTTTTGCGTGTTTGATTATATCGCCAATTTTAGTTGGTTCACTGTTACTAATATTTATTGTCACATTCGTAGGTGCTGTATCGAGGGCGGTTTTAATTGCTCTGCAACAATCTTTCACATCCATATAGTCTCTTATGTGACCACCATCATCGTACAGTTTCACTTCTTTGTTTTCTTTTAGAAGACCAATCATATATTGAATTGCATTTCTTTTCTTCGAAACCTTTTTATCTGTGGAGCCTATTATGTTGGTCAATCTTAGTATTCTATATGGAATATTGTAAGTCTCACAATAGGAAATTAACAGCCTTTCTGCGGCGTGTTTTGTTATTGAATAGAACCCATTCGGATTACACACAGAAGTTTCTTTTGCTGGAAGAGAATCGGTTTTTCCATAAACAAACCAAGAACTTACAAAATTAAAGACTATGTTTTTGTCTGAATTACGACAACTCTCCAGAACATCAATTAATTTTATAAGATTAGTATTGATGTCTAGATACGGGTCGTCGTAGATATTATAATTGTCTACTGTGCTTATGAAGTATAGAACATTTTCGCTGAGAGGTTCGCTAGATTCTCTTGGTACAGTGACACACTCTTCCGAATATGTTGAAAAAAATTCCGAACCAACGAACCCAGTAGAACCAAAAATACTAATCAATTTACTGCTACCTCTCTCGATATTACTTTAACTTCTGGGAACGGAATGATGAAACTAACTCCCTGCTCGATAATGTCTTGATTCTTCTTTATGATTTCATCTGCAAAATTATGAGAAAGCAGAAGATAGTAATCGGGGAGGTCAGTCTTTTCTTCCTTGCAAATTGGAATGTGAGACTGTGGGAGATAGTTTCCAATTTTCATTTCATTAATTTCAACGGACTTATCTACAATTGTTTTATCAATACCAAAGTAATTTAATAGAGTGTTGCCTTTTGCTGGCGCACCATAAACATAAATTGTCTTTCCTTGTTCTTTTAGGTCTACTAGGAAATCTTTCAGTTTCTCTTTACTGTTTTCTACTTCTTCTGCGAAAGAGACAAATGCATCGGTCGTATACTTCTCATCTTTTCGTGCAAGTTCAACAAACCGTTCAGTTCTTTTGTTTAGTGGACTATCGGAATGGCAAATCTTTGCGATGATGGAACCACTATGGATGTCCGAGTAATACCCGTCAAAGATTTCAAGTCCATAAGGTCTTAGAAGATTTGATAAACTTCTGATGGTATAGTAGCAGAGATGTTCGTGATAAATGGTATCAAAATTCTTACCTTCAATCATTGCTCCAGCGTACATAAACTGAACAATCAATACACCATCATCTCTTAGGCTTTTCTGAATTCCCTTGATTACACTGTGTAGTTCTTCTAGGTGAAAGAATACACCAGATGCGTTATAGAGTTTGACACTCTTCTCACCCAAATGACTATCCACCGTATCTTCATCGAAGAATTCTGTAAGGGTAGGAACGCCATTTTCTCTTGCAATGTCCGACACTCTAATTGCAGATTCTATATTGAGAACATTATCACAACCAAGTTTTTGATACTGTTGTAATTGAGAACCATCGTTCCCGCCGATGTCAACAATCAAATCGTCTTGTTGAATGTCGAACTGTTCTGTATTTTCTTCTGCTACTTCGTAGAAGTGATTAATAAGAGTTTGAGTCATACCAGACAAGTACTGGTGGTCTTGAAACATAGTTTCCTTTGGGACAGTGTGGTCTAACTGCAATAATTCACAATCAGAACAAACACAAAGACGCAAAGGATAGAAGTTTTCTTTTCCCACCTGTTCCTTGCTCAAGAAATCATTACACCAAGGCTGTTTACCTAAGTCCAGTATTAGTTTTAGTTTTGTGCTGTTACAGCCTCTGCATTGCATAGGTTCCACTCCTGATTTTGTTCTATTATACCCAAGAACTTGTTTGTTGTATAGTTTAAAGATTTAATATATGCTTTTTCTACGATAGGAATATAGTCTTCCCAGTTCGAAGTTATTTCTTTAATCTTATCTTCTAGGTCCTGTTTGTCCGTGAAGTAGATAAACTCCGTATCTGGCTCGTAATACTTTTCGGCAATATTCCACTTGTCCTTCTGTACCAAGTTTAAGGTTTTAGAAATTGCGGCTTCGTGCATTCTTGTTTTAAATTGTGGCATAATATTCATACCATCTACTTCAGAGAACGCTTCGTTTTCATTCCACCTTTCCCACGACTTTATGTTGGAAATGTGTTCTGGTTTGATGTGTGCAAAATTATAGCAAACAGAGATTTTACATTTCTCTACCAATCCAATCTTGTCTTTGAATTCGAGGTCAACATTTGTTGCGTCTTTGAGGCAGATACTAGTCTGTTCATTTATGCCTCTTGTCATAGAGCAGTAACGATAGTTAAACTTTTTCATTGCTTCAATGCAATCTAGATGTTCTTGTCCGTGGATGCCCCCGTGGTAAATTACATCGTACTCTTTTTCTGTGTGTTCTGGAATTAGATTAGCGTTAAACGGATAGAATATATCTCTATACTTTCTATCGAATCCCATAGTGTTTAGCCACTTATTGGAGTAAGGACATATAGAATAAACTTCTGTGAACCCATCGTCGTAATTCATCGGTGTTCTTCCAAAGTGGTCTACTGATTGTGCAAATTCACAAGGCGCCCAATTATTGAAGAATACCTTCCTCCCATACGAAGTACTAATTTCTTTAATAAATGGATTGAACGATGCATTGTACCCATACGACAAGATAGTCTTACCATCGTCAGTCGAGTCTTTACTCATTTTGAAATGAAATGCGTTTGTGTCTGGAATTTCTGCTGTCAAGATTTCTTCAATACGCATCAGCATTCTCCTCTTATTGACGAGTCAATATTATATTCTTGCAGAAGTGGTGTCATTTCTTTATACTCTCTAGTGTTCCATAGTCCCTTAACTAATGCTGTTGCAATGTGTGGAAATACGGAAGAGTCATAATGATACATTCCTCTTCTTGCTTCTCTTCTGAAAACAAATAATCCCTCTAAACCTAGTTCAATACACACATCATTTGCATTCCATTCAAATGAATTTTGCCAATCTGTGTTTGCTATGTGTAGATTAGGTCCTTTTTCGTGAATCAATTCTAGGTCTTTAGTTTTCCATAAAGTTGCACTTTGACTGTAGTAGTATGGCAATTCTTTATTGAGTAAATATAAATCATCAGTATCTTTGTATGGAACTAGGGGGGTTTCGATTACCGAACCCTTGAATAGTTTGATAAATGAAATCCCATCCTTCTCCATCACATCTTTATATTTTCGCAACAAATCTTCTTCTATGTCACCATACAGAACATAGTCTTCCGATATGTAAATGCAATAATCTTCCTCAACCTCTTTAATGCCAGTAAGAAATTGTTCTCTGTATAGTTTGCTTCCGTCATAAATAACGACATTGAAATCTTCGGGTACAGTTTCATTTGTCTCGTCGGTGAACAAATACTTTGACTTGAAAAAATCCTTTGGGGTGTGCTTTTCCAACTGAGAAAAGAACATCTCCCAAACATCAGAGTTCTTGGAAACTGTATTTACAACTAGTGCAATATCACTCATACTTCTTTTCCTAATAAGTACACCGAGACAAATCTGTCATCTTTAGTTATTTCATCCAACACCAACTCTGATACTTTACTATTGAAAGAAGGAATGGAAGGATATCTCAGGTCGAGGTCGGTGCTTGGGTTTAATCCTGTTCTTAGCCATATGTCGGCAGAGTCATACTTTAATCTTGTTCCTGCTCCGTGGTGGTAAACTAAGTCACCATAAACTCCAAAGTATAATGGATGAATGTCAATAACATTTGTTCTCAGAAGTGGATACGATGTTAACCCTTTACTTTCCAACCACACTTTCATAGTAGGACCCATAGTCGATATGGTAAGAGAAGGATTGAGACTCCAAGACAGTCCATTTGGATAACCATAGTTTTCTTGCCAAACCTTCGCCTTCATTACATAAAAAGATGCGTGGGGATATGGTTTGTATTCTTCCTTAAGAAGAGGTTCTGGATTTTCTCTTCTTTGAATCGAAACAACGGCGTGCTTTTCTAAGTGTTCTCTGATTTCCTTTGACCAGTTGTCTTTAATTGGCCAAGCATCACAATCAGTAAACACTAGCAAGTCATCGTCTTCAAATTCACCAACATCTTCTAGAAGTTTTTCATATGTGTAATTCATTCTATACCAATGTTGGTCGTGATGTCCAGGCTGACCATCGAGAAGAACCACTCCCTCACTATTGAGATTGCTCAAATCAATAAAGGATACTTCATCTCTATCAGCGTACTTCTCGGAAAGAGTCGTGTAGTCATCACCATATAATGACACATAGAGTTGATAATCCTCGTCAGTGGTCTTCTTATAGTTGGAAATTTGCATATCGAGAAATTTAGTACTACCATCATCGTGTTTGATGTGGTCGTCTTTGACTTCACCTGCGTGTATTGTTGCGATGTAAATTGTCATCAGTTCTCTCTTGTATTTGCAAAGTAAGAACCGAGTTCAAACTTTTTGTTCTTATAGATTGTATCTTTTCCTGTTGGGTTAAACCGTGACTCTTCTACGATTCTCATATCAAACGAAACTCTAGTGGTGAGTGTCTCGTTTGTGTGGTTTCCGTGAAGTAGATTTGCTCCATTAAAAACTAAAACCTGACCATATGAAATATTCATTGGTTTGAAATCCTCTTTACCTTCTTCGCTCTCCGTCCAAATTGTGTTGGTGTCGTAGGCAGGAGTAAATGGAATCCATAGATTTACTTCGTTTGTGTCGTGGTTATAATCTCTGTCCCTATGCCACTCTCCTACTCCAAGGTTATCAACTTCGTGTACTCGAAACGTAGGTTTTACTTGATAAATTAGAGCATCTTTTTCGAAATACTTTGACATATGCTTTGCGAACCTAGAAACTAAAGGCATCATAAGTTCTTCTTGCTTTGCATAGTATCTTTTGTGCCAAAGACTGTGTTGGTCAGTTCCAATTTTTTGCATATCGTGCTTGTGAATATCGTGCAAACGAATTAGGTCAGTAGGTTCTACCTCAAGCATTTCCGCTATGGTTTCTCGGAAGGGAAACTCTTGCGTATCATATGATATAATTTGGGGGTTGTCACAATAAAGTTGTGGTTTAGTTGTTATCATTTATTTTCTCCTTGAAAATTGTAAATTCACGCAAGTCTCTGTATCCTCCGTTTTCTCCCAAATCGGGAACGTGTTCTGGATAGTTTTGCATAAGAGCAAGTCCGTGAGATGCCTGTTGTGGGGTCATATACATATTCCACCCCAACATAGTTATGTCATCGTCTTTGTAGTTTACTTCGTGTCTGCCTTCATATCTCGCCTGTTTAAACCAGTCCACTGCTTCTTTGTTATCAGTAAGAATCATTCCACCCTTTCCGAGTTGAAGTGTTTTCTTAATATGAAAAGACAAACACATAAATGTTCCTGATTTGTACATTTCTGATGTTAGTCTTTTTGCAGAATCCCAGATTGGATAAGGTTCTAATTGATAGGCACCAGACCAATCTTGTTCTTTAAATTTCACACTACCTCCCGAATGAATTATAGATTGTGGTACAGACAGGTAGGTCTTTGTGGGGATAGTGACTTCACTTACATCGAGATATCTACAACAAAGGAAAAGAGCATTCGTACAAGAATCAACTGCAACCGCATACGGCGCTCCCGTATAGTCTGCCATTGTTTCTTCAAACATCTCAACTATTTTGAATGGATTGTGTCTCATTTTGTCATCAACCAATACTTCACTTCAAATCCACAACTTTCAAATAAGGCTCTGCTTGCTTCGTTATCAATCTTGACTTTAGCGAAAGAATCAGGAAATCGAACCATTAATTCCTTTATGAGTGCCTTTCCTATTCCTTTTTTATGAAAGTCGGGATGAACACAAATACGAATATCTCTAAGAATTGAACCTGCAAATCCCGCAGGTTCTCCATTATACAACGCAACAATGTACTTGTCACGATATTTACTCATATATTTATTCTGTTCTTCTGAGGATATATCTGTGCCACTTCTCTTCTTTATGAATCCGTGTTGGACTCTTGGGTCGCTTCTCAGTTTCCGTATGAAATCATAATATTCAGGACCATTATTTACTACTTCTACCACGTTTCTTTCCTTTCAAGATACTCAGACATATCCCACATACCTCTTTGCTTTACTCCTGCCCAAGCGGACAAATAGCCTCGGTCTATACCGAGAGATAAGTCGGGGTTTAATGCAGAACCTAAATCAAGGTATGTGTTGTTTGGTGCAATTTCGTGTAGTTTATGAATACAGATATTTCCTAGACTACTGGCACAGAACAAAAACAACTTACCCTCTGGTTTTGTTTCTACTGTGTACTCTAGAATTTTTTGAATCTTATCATCGTCGTTTACGATACAGTTTGAACCAACCCTGAAGTCTTTGATGATATTATCAAACTCATCTAACTTTGCGTTCTCGTTACACATTATGATGGTTTCATATTCTTCTAGTGCTGGTAAGACTTCCATCCTGAAATCATTATAGTTTGAATTTATGAATAGATTGGCGAAAGTAGTATTATCAATATCAGAACCACTATGCTTAATCATCCAATCTCTCGGATTGATACCCTCAAGAATATTTGCATCTGAGCCAGTTGTGATTCCTATGTGATAGTTTTTAGACTTGTATCGAAACGCATCCCATAGTTTAGTGCTATGAAACTTGTGTAGTTCAGCATCAAAGTTTTTTTGGTCTTCGGGGTTTTTGTATCCGTGTGAAGTAGGACTCAATGAGTAAGATTTGTTTTCAAGAATCCACAACTCCCCATCCGCCCACCTGCTAAATGCAAATGGTTCGTGGTTCTCTAGCATCGAAAGATACTTCTGAAACTCTTCTTTGAAATCTTTCATCACGCCTCCAATAGTTTGAAGCCATCATCAACTGCTCTGGAAAGACATACTCCCATCATCTGACCACCAGTAAATGGTTGTCCATTGCTTCCCTTGAATTGTGTCATTGAAATTCCTTCTTGACTGTGACCATACTCGTTTCCCTTTGTACTTCCCCATAGTTCTTTGTTGTCTTTGGGGTGTGGAGGAACATAGGTTCCGAAGTCTGTATACTTCTGAATCATATGGGAGAAGTGAATGTCTTCTCCTACGATGGGAGGTATGTCTGTATGTCGGAGTTCTCGAAACAACACAGAAAGAAGTTCTCTGGGAAACACCCAAGAGTGTCCTACGATATCAACTTGTGTGGTTTCTTCGTTTGGTTCACACCATCCGACTCTACGAAGTTTTTGCCAAGAGTAATGTTTATCTCCAAAGAGAACTCCAACAGTACCCATTAAGCCTGGATGTGTGTCCATAGTCTTTATGCAATTTTCTATCCACTCAGGACCTGGAATTGTGTCATCATCCAAAACACAAACATAATCTGCGGTTGAATTTAAAGCATAGGCAAATCTAGACCATACGCCAAGATTGTGATTGCAATTCGCAAAGATTAATTCCTTTTGAATTTCTTCTGGTACTTCTTGTTCGCTTTCATTTCTCCAAGCAAATATATTACCCACCTCCACAGATTGAGACTTTACTGATTCAATCTGCTCAGAAAGCCATCTAGTTCTACGAAAGCAATTTAGTATAACATCAACTTTTGCCATAAGTCATTCCCATCTTACCTTGTAGGGTTTCTGTGCTTCCCCAGTATTGGTCAGAGTAACTGGGTTCATTTTTGAAATGAGTCTCCATACCACTATAGTGCTTGGGAAGGAAGTAATGACTAGGATAAATTCTCAACTTATTGTATTGTGTGTTCTGAACGGTACTTGTCAGTAGTTTAGGACCAGTAATCTGCCAAGCAGTTAGGTTCGGAGCATTCTCCAAGACCTCTGCGGGAATCATTGAGATTCTTGCTATGAGATGACCCATCAGTTCGTTATCTTTACAAGCCGCAAGATAACCATTGCACATCAACCCTGTTCGAATGTATTCGTTTTCCCAACAACAAAATGAGTCATTGTCTACGAAAAAATCGTCTAAAGTCTTAGTACAGATTCCATCCGCGTCCATAAAGAATCCGCCATAATTTTGAAGCAATTCATACCGAAGTATGTCTGCCTTACCAGCGAGTTCTTTCATCGCATCAAATTGTACTCGATTTGTCATCTCTGGAAGATTATCATCTGTCCAAAGCATATATTCCCAGTCAGGATTCATATCCTGCCAGGTTTGCATCATTTCTGTTGGTCGTTTGCTCTGGTCACCAATCCAGATTTGGTGAATAATCTTGGGTATCATAATATAAAACTCGCTTAATCATTTTTTCTTTCCTATATGGTATTTAGGACACAGTTCCCAGTCACCCTTTTCCCTGTAGGGAAGAATCTTAATTTTGTTAATTGGTGTAAGAGGTTCTTCTGATTTCTCTGGCTTTACTACTTCCAACAATTCCCACTCTTCTAATAGATTGGTGATTGTGTTTCTCCTACCGACATCTTCGTCCGATAGGTTTGTTGGTAGTCCGTCGAGAGCAAAAAGTTCTTTAAAATGAACGATGTAATACTTGCCTCTTTTGTGTAGAATGTGACAAGATTGGTATAGTTTATTTTCTTTGCGGGAGGAAACACCTATTCGTGTGAGGGTTTCTTTCACCTTTAAGAAGTCATCGTCTTTGGCTAGTGTGACTTCAAGTAAGTCATCCACTGTAATTTCAATATATCTTTCTTCCATATTGTGTCTCCATTATTTAAGGCCATAACACGGAAGTATTTATATATTTTCACTTTTTGCCGCCCGTGAACATCTCCTTTCTCATACCCTCGATGTCTTTGTTTTTCAGGAGAGGCATCACTTCTTTAGTCTTTCTATCCGAATAACCAAAGTATTCTTTGACTGTTTCAAAGTCCTCTGGTTTCACATCTTTGAGCCACTTACTGAAACGCTTTCGTTTACGAGTAGAATTCAGAAGGAAATCATAGTGCATCTTTTTATCTACACCACACCAGAAGTTAACCTCATTCACCTGCATAATTGTATCAGGGAAATAGGATAAACACCGATTGACGATGAATGGAGTATACTTCTTCTCCACCATTTCGTCTTCGGTGTCCAGTAGGTTTTCCTTCGAATAGTTTATCGAAGTTAGATAATCACCTAGTTTCATCCTATCTCCGTGTCTTCGGCGATGATTGCAATAATCTGTGAAGGTTTCACAAGACGAACACCAGAGTATTCTCCCCAACCTTCTTGTTGATTGTACATCACAAAATCACCGACTGCAAAGTCTACTTCAACTTCTTTTCCATCTACAATTTCAGGGTGTCCGATTGACAGCACCTGAGCCTTTCCGTAGATTGCGTTTTCTTTCTGAGTATAGATAATTCCGCCAGTCTTCGACTCACAGTCCTTACCAATATGTCTCAGTGCAATCTTTCCTCTAGTTGGTCTAAATCCTTTGCTCATTTAAATTCACACTCCATCATTAGTTGTACAAGACAAGCCGTTGTATTAATTTCATTGTCTGCTACGAATGCATCTTTGTATTGGTATTCTGCAAGAATCAAAATCGCAGTCGGAATAGACTGTGGTTTCAGATACTCATAGAACCCATCATAGAGGCTTCGAAACAGACGAGTAGTATCGTTATCTAGATTCTGGACTACCCACTTACGAACTTCGGTGAAGTTCTTTTCCTTCATCGAAGTAATCAAGTCCTTGGTACAGACTTCGCCAATCTGTGTAAGAATACCAGTGTCAATGGTTCCCGCAACAGAATATCGTTGTAACTCATTCAGAATACGACGAAAGTCTGGAAAGTGCTTGAGAATCAATTCTGCGAGTACCTTCTCGTCATAACCAATTGCTTCGTTGTCAAGAATAACCTTACATCTATCAAGAAACGCAGAAGCAAGTTTTGGCTTAGACTTGTTCGGGATTCTAAACTCGATACAAGTACAGCGAGAATGAATTGGTTCGATGATGCGATTCTTGAAGTTGCAGGTCAAAATAAACCTACAGTTGTTCGAGAACTCTT
>UEXM01003325.1_pt1 | contig 10364 bp, 5 predicted proteins | sample 1796661 | NCBI WGS metagenome assembly UEXM01 (sample SAMEA4772469, study PRJEB27181) | metagenome
AAGTTACTCTCTATTCATTATTCTTTACAACATATCAATTCTTAATTGATTCTGTTAAGTTTGAGAGACATTTAAATAATAATCATATTGGACCAATTGCAACTAACTCTTCTGATCAAACAGGTGGATCATTAGTTGATCAAGATTATGGATTAGTTAATAAAATTTTTGATTCTGCTGGATTTGAATATGATATTAATGTTACGGGAAATTCAAATATTCCTGTTCTTGATATTGAGGAAACTAATAACTGGATTAATTTTATTCCTTCATATCTTGATAATAGAGATACAACAGATACTTTAGATGAAAACTATCTCTACAACAGAAGAACAAATCAAAGCCGAGGAAACGATACACAAAAAGATGCAAGACCAAAAAAAGTATTTGAATTACTTTCAGAATTAGCAGAAAATTCAGTATCAAAAGAGAATCCAAATGCAGCAAATTATTTTATATGGAACGATCTTGTAGGTTGGCACTTTAGATCAGTTGATAGTTTTTTGAGAGGAAGAGAAGGCGAAGTAGATAGAATTTATAGTTATTCTCCAGTAACTCCAAATACACCTCCGTCTGGTGAAATAAATACAATCATAAACCTTAATGTTATAAAGCAAGTTAATTTCCTAGATCTATTAAACAAACAAGCACTATCTTCAAAAGTAATTTACTATGAGATGAATCCTGATAATGAGTTTTCACAATACTATCTTACACTACCATCTGCATTGACAGGATTACAAAAAGTATTAGGTCCGGCTGGAATAGATAATTCAATAGGAAATACTGTAGTAGAAAATGAAGCAGTTATTGAAGGTGAATTGAGTTATGATTATCTACTAGATTACGATAAATGGTCAAAGGTAGAAGACTATCCATTGATTCAAGGGTTTGAAAATCAATATACAGATTATACATTACCTAGTTTTTTAGAAGTTCCTCCTGCGTATCTTGCCGATGGTATTGGTAAATCGAGTTGGTTTGGTAGTTCTTCATACGATTTGAATAATGAATATTATAATTTTTATCAAAATATGCATAGAACATCTGATTCATTTGCTGTAACAAATCCACATGAATATTTTAAAACTAAGTTTTTAAGACAAACAGAATTGAGTGGTTTTAATTTTAGAATTGTTCATGATGAAATTAAGAAACCAATCATAAATGCGTTGAAGGAATATTATAATGTATGCCTTCAGAGATTGTTTTATGAACATAACCTTGTAATTACAAGTGGTATAAACACTCTCGAAAGTGGAGAAGGAACTTTAGGAAGAGGTCCAAATAAACAATACTGTGAATGGTGTGTTAGTAGAGAAGATGCACTGGCTTCTTCTCTCTCCAATTTACCCGAAGATATAATTAATTTGATTAGAGATAATTCACATCTCACGAGAACTTATAATTCTCAAACTCAATCTTGGACTCTCAGTGATTTTGATCAAAACCGTTTTGAAAATTCAATAATTTCATATTCAACTAGAACCGACCTGGAAACGTATGGCAACGCCGGCGAGTTTAGTGGTATGGCTATATGTACTAGAAAAGGAAGAGATGGTAGGTCTGGTACATTAGGTGGTGATTGGGCCAAACCGACAACGGAGGAGACCCGCAAGGCACTCGCAGATCATATATTATCACTACCAATTATTGAACATGATAATGTTTTAAGAATAGATTCCAGTGTTTCTGGAGTGGATTATCCTAAGTGTTTTTCACAAGAGCCTCCATTAAAATACAATGGAGATCCTGTTGACTGCGTAACAATAAAAGAAAAATTTGAGGCTATCCCATCAGAGTGTGGTTTGATCAGAAGATATCTGGGAGATGAATATGTTTCACCGGCAATTCGTGGAGAAAATGGAGATCCAATAAACATAAGAAATCTTGGTTTTTGGAATGGTTATTGGATAAATCCTAGATTTGGTTTACCTAATTTAAGAAACTTCTTAAAGTTCTGGAGTACTTATGAAACCGATATGTTCGGCGGCGGCGAGGACGGCCTCGACGGTAATTATGCCTGGGCTCAATTTTTTGAGTCTAATATTTTCCTGAAAGACTTTATAAAAGAATCAGATAATTCTGTACCATATAGAAGTGGAGTCAGCCTATATGGAGGATCATATTATTGGGGAAGTTATTTTCAAAGCACGGTGCCTGGATGGAGTGGTTGGTGGGGATATGGATGGGGATGGGGTCTAAATGAATCGACTTCTTGGAATGGTTTTGCGTCTAGTGGTTGGGATCATCCTTATGCAACTTCAACCGCTAGTAGTGGGAGAGGTATTCCCGATGAGGTTTCTATAATAAAATCAGTATACGGAGATGATAAACGTGATATTTTTGATGAAGATGGAAATCTAGCGGAAGGTTCTTGGCGAGAAAGCACAACTAGCATTAGTATAGAATACAAGACAAATCGTTTTTATGATTTAGCAAAAACTTGTGCGATTCCAAAACTATGTGGAGGTACTGATACTGCGGCAGAAGTTATTAATACACCCTATATTAGTTTATGGAGAACTACTTTGGTGGACGCCGGCAACAATCTCGGCGGCGGTTGGGAAGTTACAAATATACAAACTTCTTCATTGAATATAAGATGGCCTGCTAGATATCATCCCGGTGAACCATATCATTATGGAAATATAAGTACTATTCCATTTAATATTGATAGTTATATGGGTAATCCACTAGATGATACTTATCTTAGTTTCTTAGAACAATTTGGTCTTGCTAGCCGTGGTGGTGTCATTGACGATAGTAGAGGTTTCGTTTCTTCAGCAACTACTGCAAGTTTACGGGGGGCTTTACAAGAGCAAGGAAATTATACCACATATTATCCAAATAGAAATTTAGGTTTATATAACAATTCAAAACCCATCTATAGTAAAAAGGATTTACAGAATTTCCAAGATTGTGGTGGTACTTGTGTCGGTGATACAAATACTCCTGTGTCAGATAGTAGTAAGGCAATAGAATATGCAAAATATTGTTCTTATGGATGGAACCGTTATTGGTCAACTCCCAAAGAGCAGATACTGTATAGAAAAGCACAGGTTAATCTTATTCAATCACAAGAAATAGAAATTCAAATTCCAAATGATATGAATCTTAAGATTGGAAATCTTGTTCGTATTGATATGCCTAAATCCCCATCAATGGGTTCTCCCGGTGAAACAGAACGAGAATCTTTAATCAATCCAATTAGTGGTAAATATTTAGTTACAGGTATTCGTAGAAGTTTCGGTAACACAACACAATCAATGAAAGTTAGATTAAATAGAGATAGTTTACCGTATGATCCCAACAGTCAATCCCTATAATAAGGCTATATACTAGTATGGCAGAAACAACAGATAGGTTTAGATATTCAGATTTAGATTTTAACTTCGCAAAGTCGGCGACGAATGATGTCTCTCGTAAATTTGATTCCAATGCTATAAGACAATCATTGAGAAATATTGTACTTACTAATTTTTATGAAAGACCATTTCGACCTTCTCTCGGTGCAAATCTCATATCTAGATTGTTTGATAATTTTTATCCTTCTATGTTGGGAGAAATCAATATAGATATAACGAGGGTGATAGAAACAGCCGAACCAAGAATAACCCTCATTAATGTGTTAACTGATTTCGATCAGACGCACTCTGAACTGAAAGTAGAGATTGAATACAGTTTTCTAGATAAAACAGATATCGTAGACATAACAATAGCGAGAGTCAAATAATTGCAGATTCATATATTAACTTAAGTCAAACTGATTTTGAGCAAGTAAAATCATCTCTTACATCTTTTATTAAAACTAAAGATGAATTTACTGATTATGATTTTACTGGTTCTGCTTTATCAACACTAATAGATTTACTTGCATATAACACAGCATTCTTTTCAACATACACAAACTTTTTAGCCAATGAAAGTTTTATAGATTCGGCACAGAAGAGAGATTCTATAATGTCGCTGGCACGATTAGTTGGATATACTCCTAAGTCTAGGATTGCTGCTAGAGCAGAATTGAGTGTTGTATTATTAGGAGATACAGGCGTCATCCCTGCAAACACAGTTTTTGACGGTGGTGATACTGGATATAATTTCATTACTCTAGACGAAATAACATTAGGTGCTTCTGGTAATGAGCGATTTGCTGGCGATATAACTGTATATCAAAACTCAAGTAAAAGTAAGACAACAAATACAACATTTTTTAATGGTAAAATAACTATACCAGAGCAAGCAGATGTTTCTAATATTAGGGTTTTTGTTGGCGCCGACGCCGACGCCGTAGAATACACAAAGGCTGAAAGAATTTCTGTCTTAACAGCCTCTTCTAAAGTATTTTTCCTTGATCCAATATATTCAGGAGCATATGAAGTATCATTTGGTGATGGACTATATGGTGCAGAAGTTGAACCCGACTCTAGTGTTAGAGCAGAGTATCTCACACCAAATGGAATTAATAATGCCAATGGTGAAAGTAACTTCACAAATAGCACGTTTCAAACCATAACAACTAAAACCGCTTCGTATGGTGGAGCGGAAAGAGAAACTACTGAAAGCATTCGTAGAAATGCTCCTTCATATTTCCAAGCACAGAATAGAGCAGTGACAGCAAACGATGCAGAGATTGTATTCAAGGTAGATAACCCAGAAGTATATGATGCAACTGCTTGGGGTGGTGAAGATAATAATCCACCACAGTATGGCAGATTGTTTCTATCGGCAATCAAAGATGCTGCTGGTACTACGTTTAGTGCAGAAGAACTTTCTGCGTTAGCAGCCAAATTACAAGAGAAAACTGTTGTAGGTATTCTTCCTGAATTCAAAGATAGACGTTGTTACCAAATCAATATACCTTCTGGTGTTGTAATATATGATGATTTAATAACCACTGACACAGCACTTGTTAGGGGTTTAGTTGAACAGAAATTACAACAGTATGATCCAGTATGTGGATTCCGTGGAATATTTAAATATTCGACCATAGCAGGCGAACTTGTTTCAGAAAATGCCTCTATTAGATCAGTTGAATTAGATGTAGATATATCCGGATCATTTTCAAATGCTACCTATGCAGACAATACTGATGACAGAAATCTTTTCATATCATTTGCAAATAGTATTGTTCCCGGAAGTGTATACAGTGATCGTTTCTTTGTTAATGACAGTCTAGGATTCACTGAAGATGGTGGTAGATTAGATGATGATGGAAATGGTTTTATTAGACTGCTTGATGATTCCGGTACTGTTAAGAACTACAGACAAGGAACAGTTGATTATATAACTGGAAATATAACAGTACTCAATCTAACTTCTTGGGATGCCGCCCGAGGTTTCGATGATGGTGGTACGGTTGATTTAACTATCCATGCTGTTCCTGTAAGTAAGGCTGTTAGATCTATAAGACAAGCAACATATGAAATGTCTTCTAATATTCCTACATTTGATGTGGTTTCCTAATGATAACAACAACAAGCACTGAATTTAAGCCTTTCGAGGAAAATAAATTAAAAACAGCATTTGAAGCACAGCAGACAAGAAATGCTGGTGCTGCTGATATAATAACTCCTAGATTTCCATTCTATGTTCGTGATAGATTACCAGTTCATATTTTAGAAAACAATGAATTATATGTAAAATTTATTGATGCTTATTTTGAGTGGTTGGGTATTTCAAATGGAATCAATAAGATTCCATATCTTATGGATATCAATAATATAAGTTCAGACTTATTGATTCACCATAAAGAATTGTTTGCAAAACTTTTTCCAGAAACTATAGAGTTTAACTGGACTAATCCAGATGATGGTACTGGAGTTGATGTTAGAAGATTTTTATCGTTTGTTAGACAGTTTTATCTCACGAAAGGAACAGAAGAATCTATTAGATTCTTATTGTCTTCTTTGTTTGGTACACAGGCTGAAGACATAGATTTTGATTATCCAAAAGTTGCTATGTGTTTTCTTTCCGATTCGATCTGGGTTCCGAACTTATTAGAAGATACAGATTCATCTGGGAATACACAGGATGGTTACTGGAAAGATAGTAGAACTCTTTTAGGTGGAACTCTTGACGGAAAATGGACAGATGGTCCTAGATTTAGAGATAAATATTATCAGGAATTTTCATATTCTGTAATATGGTCACCTGATTATACGGATACTCCTGAACCCTATAAAAAATTCAATCTAGAACCTGTTAGAGAAATTGCTCACCCAGCCGGTTTTAGATTGTTTAATAATGTTGGTCCTACCAGATATATTCCAGCAGGTCCAGGTCCAATTGATACTGGTTATTCTGAACAACCACTAATTGGTCATTATCTAGCATATAATTTTGAGACTACTAGAAACCCCAGAGATCCTTTTGGTGGAATATGTAATACTTTTAACCCGGGTTATGATTGGTTTCCTTGTGGATTCAATCCTTATACAACAAATCCATTAGGAATTACTGGCACTGTTAATTGTGCTACAGCAAAACATAATGTAGATGGATATCCAATCGGTTATACCTATGGTGCTTCGGCAAATGCCGCAGGTTACACATATACCGAAGATACATATAGTACAGCAAATAATAGAGGATATACATTATGGGTTGTTTATCACCATCCAAATACTTGGTCTATAGGACCAACTTCAGGAACAGCATTTGGTGACATGAGACTTGGATGGTTGATAAATTTAATTCCAGATATAGAAAAGGGTGCAAATGCATCACCAAATGATCCAGTAGAAACTTTAGCAACTTGTTCTTTAGCGTAAGAGAGATATAAATGGCTTCATATACAAATATAAACATCAACAATTCTACATTAGAGAATATTAGTTCATCAAATTTTCGTAGTTATATTGCTCAAACAGCAATTAAGCATCTATTTAAAGAGAATCAAATATTCTTCTTTGCTTCTAAAGAGACAGGTCTTGCAGGAGCATCTGCTGATTCTTTGTCTTCTGCTGAATCAGTATATGAAAATATTACAATAATGAATAGAGTTGGTCCTGATGAAGTATGTTTAGTAGTACCAAGAAAGGATTGGATATCAGGTAAAATTTATAATGCATTCGACGCCACAAAAAATCTATATGACTATACACTATCATTTTCTGGTGGCGTTAGTTATGATTACGATCCATATGTTATGACCGATGATTATAATGTATATCTTTGTATTAAAAATAATGAAAGTGGATTAGATAGAAATAAAGTAGCATCTACAATTAAACCAACTACCACTGGTGTTGAGCCACAAACAACCAAAGATGGTTATACTTGGAAATATATGTTTTCAGTAAATAATGCTCTATTCGCATTCCTTACTTCTAATTGGATGCCTGTACCAGCACCCGTTGATAATACAGAAACGATAACAAATAAAACTAGTGCAAAATATAGACAACAGCAAGTTCAGATTGCCAGTGTAGGTGGGGCAATAAATGATGTTAATATTAATCTAACAGGAAATAAAAATATTTACTTCGATACAGCATCACCAAGAGTACAAGTTGTGGGTCAAGGTACTTCCGGTGATATTAGTTTATCTACCACCTATATTCCAGGCAGAGGTTATAAACTGACGGGTTATAATATCAACAATAAGGGATCTAACTATGTTGGTGGTGGTATATCTTTATTAGATTCTCCAAATTCAAATGGAGATTATACAACTAAAACTGCCGTAGAAAATCTAATAACACTTGAAACTTCATATGGTGGAACAGATAAGGATCTAGGAACAGATCCAAGAATGACACTACAAGCAAGAACAATAATGATTTTAGGTAGTATGGCACAAGATGATGGAACTCTTGGATCGTTCCCTTCTGGTTTAACTCTAGCATCTTTAGGATTTATTGCCAATCCAGTATACGCCGAAGGTACATCGTTTGCAGGCAAAGTAGCCGGCGCTGAATTTGGATATGGAACAAATACTAGACTGAGCATAAGACAGGCAGCAAAAGTAAAAATATTAGATTCGACAGGCGCTGGTTTTACATTAACTACAGGTAAATCTATTAGTGATAATAGATTAGCACCCAACTCTAAAGTTACATCAGGTGATGTTAATGCAACGATATTAGATTTGAGACCATATGAGTTTGCTGGTGGTGGGTCTAGTAATACAGCAGAACTATATACAACAGGATCTAAGCGACCTCTCACTACTTCAGATGTATTGATTAATTCGAGTGGACAAAGTTTTGGAATTCAGTCTGTAGAACAACCAACATTAAAGGTCGGTTCGGGTGATCTCTTATACATAGTATCAGTAGAATTTAATATTATGCGAGAGCAAAGATATAGTACTAGACTAGTAATTCAAGTATAACTGGAGTGGAATAGATGGCAAGACAATCATGGTTCAATGGAATTTTCTTTGGCGATGCTACATATGGTGATGACTTCAATCCAGAAGAAAATTACCTATCTGTAGGTTTTCGTCCTGGCTACGCATTACAGTCTAGAGAACTTCTAGAAATTCAGAATAATATTCTATATCAACTAAGTGCTACTAATAGAAGTCTATTCAAACACGGAGAACCTAGAATAGATATAGAAGAAGAAAGTTTAAGTGACTCCGACGACTCTCCGATTACGGTTACGGTCGATGGTAATACATTTACATTTAAAAGAAATATACAATTATTTACAAACTTTTCACTCCCCCCGGTGTTCCCAGGCTTACCAAACGGATTCTGGATTACTTTTCCAATTGACAATACAGACGTTGACTATCAAGAGACGGTCACACTTCCTACCACCGCTAATGAGGATAAATTCTGGGGAATAGAAATCACTAGAGATATAGTAGAAGATAATACATTGAATGATCCAGCAGCAGGACAATTTGGAAACTCAAACGCACCAGGCGCAACTAGATTTCAATATAAGATAAAAGATCAATCGACGACGGATCAATCGACGACGACCGTCCCCTATTACGGGGTCTGGCGCTCAGGCCGTCGAACACAAGGTGAATTATTCATTCCAATAGGAAAATATATTGTTAGTACTGGAACATGGTACTGGGCATTTGATGATACAGATAGTACAACAATCGCTACCACTTGATAGAAATATAAACAAGGAAAACTAATGGCCGATATTACAGGAAATACAGGACAAATTGATCTTGTGTCTTTAGGAGACACAATAAATGACTGGCGTAATTTAACAAACGATCAAGTTATCGCTAAGTTAAATCTCCTCAAGGTGTATGATATCTCTGCCGGTATTGGTCTTGATGTTACAGGTGGTGTTGCTGGTGGTGGTACTGGTGGTACATATGACATGCAAATTTCAGATACTATCGCCAAAGGAATAACCATCGGTGGTGATTTGGTAGTAACTGGTAATGTGAGTTTTTCTACTTCAGGGGAAGTAACATTTCCAAATGGTTTAGTAAATGTAAACGGAGATGATACTCCAGTCGCTGGTGTTGCTACTGCGGGTATCGTGGTTGGATCATACACTGGTCCAGACTTCAACACAGGAACAACTGCTCCATACTTCCTGAACGTAGGAGGATCTTGGTTTACTAATCAGGATCTTAAACTTATTGGTGGTGGAACTCTTGCCAATTCTGCAAATCAGAGAATTCTATTCGGCGAAACAAACGGAAAAACTTTATCCTTCAGTCAAACTGCGACTGATCTTGTAATAGGAAATGATCATCTACAAGATATAGTTCCAGTAGGAACAACTCTTGCGGGTCAGATTGCCCGTATTAGATCCAGTGATGGACGAGTTGATATTCTAAAGGGTGTAAACAAGAGACGAGTATCTGGTATCTCTCATGGTTTTAGTTTCGGTAGAGTAGTTAGGGCAACGGATGCTGATGCAACAGGATTTACTTTAGCATATTCTAGTGGTGGTTCTACTTATGCAGAAGTAGTAGGTATGATCTCTAGAGTTAATGGTGACTCAGACTTTGAAGTTACATTCAATGGTGAAGTAGAAGGAACATTTGCGGATTCTATAGTTGAAGCCGGAGAACTCTCTAGTGGATGTCCTTACTTTCTAGGAACAACAGGTGGTTTGATAACAATAACGGAACCTACTGGTGAAGGACAAGTATCTAAGCCAGTTTTAATTGGTTTGAGTGGTGATCGTGGATTGTTCGTTAACTATAGAGGTCAAACAATAAACACTGTCGGTAGTGGTGGTGGTGGTGGTAGCGGAGATAACCATTCAATACGAACCACAATAACAGGAACATTTGCTGTTGGTGAGATAGTCTGTCTTGCAGCAGACGGTACTTATGAAAAATTAAATAAATCTAATATAAGTAGAGTATTTGGATTAGTTGTTAACGTAGTTGGTAGTAGTAGAGAATTATTACTATATGGTTTATC
>UEXM01003328.1_pt1 | contig 10358 bp, 8 predicted proteins | sample 1796661 | NCBI WGS metagenome assembly UEXM01 (sample SAMEA4772469, study PRJEB27181) | metagenome
GTGCTACGTATAAGCAGATTAGTCTCATCTTGGGATCGATTGACCCAACTTCTATCGGCGCCGTGTGTCGTTCATTAGCGAAGCATAATCTGGTTCGCGTAGAAAGTCATACGCTGGTTGAGAAAAAGAAGCGTGATCATTACGGGGACCGTAGGATCATGAAAGTATACCCAACGCCCTACCTAAAAGATTTGGTGGGGCTTGTAGAACACGACGTATGGGGGGATTAAATGATGAAACTCAACCACGCCTTGAATGCCTGCGGTGCCGAGAAGATGTCACCGACGACTTTAGGGAAGACATTGAAGGGAATGTGTTCTGCCCTGCCTGCAATAGGGACAAAGATAGAAACGGGAATCCCTACCGCAGTGACGCAGACGAAATGCGAGGAAATTATAGAGATTATCTCCCATACGGGTGGTGACACAGTGTCGTATGATAACGGGACCCGCGTCACTAAGGACGTGATCCAGTTTGAAATCGATCAGGAGGTCGTGTTCACTAAGGTGATCCTGACTTATAAGAAAGACCCACCTATATATGCCCGCGACATTGTCCGACACCGGATTGAAGATGAGGAGACTTATGAAAATCAGTTAGTCTCACTCGGCAGTGCTTGCAGGCATATGCCCTCGCAAAAACCACAACAACTAAGTAGACGATAAAAACACTTGAAAAAGGTTTGTAAGTAGACAAACTTCTTGCGGGTGGCTGATTTCCTTCTTTATCAGCTATCTGTTTCATTGTTAGTACCGAACCCTGTATCCTGATTCCTTTTTAGTGTGTGTGGAGTCAGGATGCAGTCTCGGTTTTAAAATGACTGAATACAAAATACAAAAAAAAACTATGATAGTTAAAAAAATAGCAAAAGGGTTTTACGATGTGTTTGATAGCACATCTAGCCATTACCATGTAGAAGATGCGGATAGATCGTATCGTCGTCACTTGCGCCGCCCTGAGTATGCCCGAGGTAAAGATTGGCGGTGGGGGATTTGGGAGCAAGAAGATGGGGAGTGGAAATACCTCGATGGTAATTCATCGATGGCAGAATCTTTGGAAGTAATTAATACATGGGCGCAAGCTCAAGCCTTCTTGCGATGAAAACATTATACCCACCTCAAGAGGAAGCTGCGGACTTCTTTGTCAAGACTTTGCTGGACGGCCGCAACACGCTTGACTCAAGCCAAATGGGCACAGGTAAGACTGTCGTCGGATGTCAGGTTGCCAAGGCACTCATCCAAAAGTCTGATAGGATCAATCGTGTAGCAGTCATATGCCCTAAAGCTGTGTTCCCTTCGTGGGAATCGGAGCTTAGAGAATGTGGTCTTGACCCTGTGTTTATTCTTAATGTTGAGAAGCTCCGTGCGGGCAAGACTGGACACGTTGTTAAGATCGGTAAGAAAGGATTTGGTTGGGAGTTACCGAAAGACACCTTGGTTCTTGTGGATGAGATCCATAAGTGCAAAGGCCCTTGGAGTCTCAATGCTAACTTGCTAGTGGCGTTGGTTCGGCAGGGATACCGTATTCATGGAATGTCCGGAACACCTTGCGAGTCTCCTATTGAGATGCGCCCGCTAGGATACATGCTTGGGCTCCACAACAACGATCAAAAGAAAGGTGGCAAGCCATCCTTCTTCAGTTGGCTTAATACGATGAAGTGCTTTCGCGGGCACTGGGGTGGATACGAAATGGAAAATCCCAAGTTCGCTCAGAAGAAACTCCGCGAGTGCATGTATGGGATCAACACGCACGGACTAACCGTAGCAGATTTCCCAGATTCTTTTCGGGATAACCGCGTGGTGGTTGACCCTATCCAGTTTAAGAATAACAACAAGATTGTTCGTGCTTACAAGAACCTCAATATGGATGAGGAGGAGATCCTTGAATACATAAACAACGGACGGATCTCTCCGAGAATGTTAGAGGATGACAATGAAGATCCGGTGATCGTTCGCATACTACGTGCCCGACAAGACAGTGAGATGCACAAGGTGACCGACATAGTAGAAATGGCGCAGGATTCTGTGGCTGAAGGCTACTCTGTTGTCGTGTTCTTAAACTTCAAGGAGTCTCTTATGGAGTGTGCCTCTATGCTGGAGTGCGACTACATCGATGGATCCGTTTCAGCGGAAGATCGTAACAGGATCATTGAAGAATTCCAAGCAGATCAAACTAACTGCATAGTAGTTAACGCCGCGACAGGGGGAACTGGTGTTTCTTTACATGACACGCATGGTAACCGCCCCCGCTTGTCTTTAATTAGTCCTAGCTTCAACGCTAAGGAGTTTGCTCAGGTGCTTGGCAGGATCCACCGTAACGGAGCTAAGACAGATGCTCTTCAGCGCGTCATGCTCTCCCATGACAGTATCGAGGAGTATGTTATGAATGCTATCGCGACCAAACTTAAAGCGATGGACAACATCCACAAATCTAATATCTGCCAGCTAACTTCTAGCGTATATAAATCATGAAAGAACCCAACAATACATCAACTGAAACCTTGTTCATTAATGAGACAAGATTGCAGATCAAAGCCCGACCGGATGATTCCGACGTTAACCCTTCGGGGTGGTCCATCATCGCTTTCACGCACAGCGCATCTATTAGATGCGTTCGACCACACCAAGCAAAACACTTAGATCGATTTGTCCACGCCATAATCGCCCTATGCCATGACCCAAAGGCGGGCATGGGGGATGAACTAATCGGAGGAGATGTAACTCTCCATGATCATATCCTCGACACAATAATGAAAACAACGAACAACACCTTTGCCAGCTCATGAATAACGAGAACAAAATTAAAATGCTCCATGATTCCCGAATCCAGATCCGGAATCTTGATTCTCAATGGGTGGCCAAGAAGCGTGAGATATACGCCAACCTAAAGGACACCCTAGACTTGGAGCCCAAGCACGACAACACCCTATGGGATTACTTGGTGCATGGATTAGAATTCTTGCGGCACGATATTGCCGAAGCCCTAGAAAACAAAACCAAACAGAAAAATGGATAAGATAATTAGTGAAACGTTAGAGAAAGAAAAATATCTAAGCGAACGAGATGTTATGAGACTCGCCATCCTCCGCGATGAGAAGCTCGTGCTTACTGGCAAGATCGAAAGGCTTGTGGTGATCCGAGATGAAATTAATCAGGAGATTAGCGAGATCAGGGAAGGAGTGTCGGATGATTGATTGGTTGTTTGATTTAGAGAGGGCAATTGGACTGTTAATATTGGTCTTGCTTGCTAAAGCCACATACCTATTCTGTCATTATGACTCATGAAGAACTACTGGAGTTACATTCTGTTACCAGCGTGCGTTGTCGTCGCATTATGGAGTCGAAGAATAAGGACTACACGGGAGGCTCAGAAGCGTGTGACCCGTTCGCCAACTTCCGTGCGTCCGAAACTGTAGGCATCCACCCGATTAAAGGGATCCTGCTCAGGATGCAGGATAAGATTCAGAGGATTAATTCTTTCGCGAACGACGGTAAGCTAACCGTTAAGGAGGAATCAGTTAACGATGCCTGTGAAGACATCGTTAACTATGCGATCCTTATCAAGGCGATCGCCTCGGAAGAGCCTAGTCCTTTAGAGGAACGGTCAGGCTAGGGTATTTTGAATTAGAGTAGTTCATCTGCTTAATTTGACGTAGCCTGTCCCTAGAATTTGAAAAGTGCCTTTCAAGTTGAGGCTTGGTAGCTTGGGGTTTTAAACCTAAGCCGATAAGGGCGAGCTCATATCTCTGCTTTGATATCCCTGCTGAGTTTGCATCTCTTAGTTGCAGACCATAATTATATCCCATACCATGTAGTCCGTTTATCAACCTATGTAATTCACGGTTGTAACGTCTTTGTCTCAGGAATGCTTTGTCGTAGTTAGCATAGATTTCTCCGTCTAACATTCCGTCAGACTTACCAAGATCTAAGAGCCCCTTATTCTCTCGGGTGTCCGCAGCATTGTCGCGAAACGCTTTCTGCGCTATCCTATCTGGCTCAATTAAGAATGGTTTAAAGGGCATGAATTCTTTCATGATAATCCCCAATGGGCTTGAGAACATCCGCTCAGATTTATCTGAATAGAGTGCTTTGCCCGCATCATAGATTGCTTTCCCTGACCTAGGCATATACGCGTTTTGAAGCATATAATTTGCTTGGGCGGTTAGTTTGTTCTCGTCGGCTTCATCTATGATCCTTCTACCATATGTGTCTTCATTTAAAGCGACCACATCAATGAAAGATTTTGCAAATATTTGTTCTTGGATGAAAGGTTTTGCCAACCCTGTCATCCCGAATATTTCGTTAGAGGTAGTCAATAGATCATCCCCTTTCGCGAAACTTTCAAACCCTCGCATGAAAGGTTCAATGTATGAACTTAACGGGTTAACAAAAGTGTGGTCAACTACATATCTAGATCCTCCGGATTCAAAGAAAGTTAAGCCCGCATCCCGCATCCATGTTGGAAGTCCCATTCTGGTAGTCCATGCTTGGTCGTCGGGGTCATCTCCACCCAGCAATAACTCACTCCCTTTCGTTACGGCTAGGGTGGCCCCCACAGTAGTTACATAACCGAATACTCTCCGACGCCCCCTCGCTTTAATAACGGGGTTGGAGCTCTCCAATTCTCTTTGAGCTTGAGCTAATCCGGAGAAGAAAATCCTCGGAGGTTCTGCTGCGAAGCGAATGAAAGTTCCAATGACGGTAGATAATGCGTTGTTGGTGAAGCTCTTCACCCAAGGCATAGCCTTGCTGTATGCCTGCGCTGTGTTCTTTACTATTTCAGCAGCCTGATCCTCCAACGCGGCAGTAGGGACTATTTTCCCGTCCTCCTCAAAGATCATTTTACTAAGGGGATCGTTGTCAGGAGCGATTTTAGCTGCTTCAATTAGTGTCTGGAGCTCAAAATCATACAGACCAATTTTGAATACGCCATCAGAGGCTTGTGCTAAACGCCCACCAAGATCGATCAAAGCTTTTGATGCTTCTTTTACGGTGGAGTAGGATACGGCAGCCGGAACAATCCCATACTTGGCCATGATGTCTGAGACCTCAGTAGGTATTTTCTTACCTGAGCTTTTGTTGATTATCTCAGAAGCTTTTTTCTCAAGTCGCCCAATGGTTTTTATATCTTTTATTAACTGCTTTCTCGATACTCTCCCCGTTAACAAGTTTTTAATTACATTTGCCTCTACTTCATCGCCGTAAACATCCATCGTTCTCAGCTTTGAAAGATAAAAATCCATATCTGCTGCATCACCTCTAAATGCTCTTAAAAAAAGAGAAGACTGCTCTTGCTCAGGGGTGAAGACTACTTCCTTTATTAACTTCGCAGGTTCTAATATGGCGTCTAAAACGCTGCCATAATAACCTTGAAGGGGGCCTAGAACGGCACCATTCCCCAGAAGGTTTCGTATGTAGAAACCGAAACCTCCCAGAGTGTTAACCGCGAGTGACAAACCCGTAGCCTGCTTTATATAGGAGCCTATCTTTCTAAAAAATCCTTCCCGCTCATTTTTAAGGTCCGTATATTCTTTTCTGCCTTGTTTAAATACGTCAGCGAAATCACGAATGATATGATCCGGAGCATACATATCTCGGAGAGGCATTAAATCACTGTCGCCTTGGTCATCCGCAACTTTATCCCAGTTTGCGTATTTATCTGGGTCGTCTGCGGGCGGGTTCTCATATTCTTCTTGTGTTATGAGCCATGGTTCCTGACTCTTGGTCCCTAATTCCTTGATCTTGTTGAAGAAAGATTGGTTCGCGACTAAGGATGAAGTGTGCAGTAAGGTGGCGCTTAAATTTTCAATACCCTCAGAGTCTCCATACTCCCCTAATACTGCTCTGATCTCGTCAGGAATATCTTTCTTTTCATTGATCTTCTCAGCAAGTGCCCGCATTGTTGGATCCTTGAATTGCTCAGGAATAACAACCTGTTGCTGCCCCGTTATGTTAGTGAGCTTGAGCTTCTTGCTGTTTTTGTTTTTCTCATATCCTTTTATGAAGTTTCTAACCATCTCCATGCCTTCCGACATGTGCTTAGAACTGTTCATGCTAATGTCTCGATCAATTCTTTGAGCAGCCTCTTGCGGAGAAATCCCCATTTTCTTAACCATTACGGGAACTTCCAGCATAGCTTTTTTGCGTGAGAAGAACATTGCAGCAGCCTCCCGCTCTTTCGCGTAAGTGTCGTCGGACATATCCAAGACTTGTTCTGCAAAGTCATTGTCTTCAAACATCCTATACCGTCGAGTGTAGTAGATCCCCCTATTGAAATCGAAAGCCATCTCAAGGTCATGTGGGTTCATACTCGGCCCAAAAACCTTCATCGCTTCCAAAGATAGTTTATCTTGCAGGTCTCTCATCCTCACAACAAGAGAATACATTTTTGGAGACAACCTAAACAATTCGCTTAACGCCGCATCTCTCCGCTGTAGTAAGCTGTCGCGCTTGCCAACTCGTGCAGCTTTGGTTGCATTTTCTTTCTTTGCCGTAGCCGCCTCCTCTGCTGCTTTTCTTGCGGCTCCGACTAGGCGTTTAGCTGCCTCAATATCGGACAAATAATCATTTTGAATTCGATCTATTTCAGACTGTGAAAGTTCAGTCCCTTTACTTGCGCCAGAAGCAACAGCAATTAATTCAGCGGGGATATCAACACCCAACCTTTTGTTCTCCTCAGCTAATATGGTATCGTGCTCTGCTTGAAAAGAGGAGACAGTGTTCGCGATCTCCCTAGCGAAAGCTACCGATTTCATATAAAAAGAAACCAACCTACGATCCCCCCTGCGTGAGAATGTTTTGATTGCAGTCCTTTTTATTTTACGACTCCAGTTATTCTTTTCGGGGGCATCGATATCATACTTGGAAAAGTCCATGATGTTGACATCGAGGTGTGAGAACCAAGAACCAATTTCTTTTTCTTGTAACTCTACAGGCGTTAAGAACTGTGGGATTTTACTGTCCGACCCAAACTGAGATTCAAGGTCGAGGTTAGCCTGACTAACCGTTTGTTGTGTGGCCTCTTCAGTTTCTGTAGGTGGTGTGGTCTCTTCAGTTTCTGTAGGTGGTGTGGTCTCATCAATTTCTGTAGGTGGTGTGGCAGGCTCCGCGTTTTTAACTGGGGCTAGTTGCCTAGTCTCAGCGAATTGGCTGATCATCGTTTCAATGATCTGCTCGCTGTTCCTCATGTTGTATTCCATCTGCCCACTTGATGGACGATAGCCCAACTCCATCGCACGGATTTCGCGAACGACGTTGTTCACTGCCAACCTAGTCTCGTCAGACAACTGCTGCGAAGAGCGGTGATATACTAGTTTACTTAGGAGGGCTTTAAGATACTGAACGAATGTCGGTATTAAGCTTGGGTTGGTGCTAAGGAAAGCTATCTGTTGATTAGTTGTTGTCCCCCTTATGGCTCGACTAGCGTGCTCAACAATAAACTCGTTGGCTAACTTATATTTTTCTACAGAAGAAGTCTCGGGGTCCTCACTCCTTAATCTTTCGAGAGCTTCGGCCTGTTGGTCTTGAGGATAATAGGCTTCAAGAGCACGGACAAAATCATCTTCGACCATAGAGTTAGCCACTCCGAGTATCTGCTGATCTGTCAGCATTTGATTTGCTGCGGCGTGCCCAATCTCCTCATTCATCAGAGCAGCCAGAACAGCTTCTTTCCGGCTATTACTGAGTTCCATACTGTTAAGTTTAACAGCCGCTCTAATGGGGTTGAATATAAGTTGTCCTGTCTCATCATCTATCTTAGCGATGACGCGAGAAGTCTCATCCACCTGCATGACAATCTCATCGGGGACGTAGTCCCTTGCGAAACTAAGAAGATTCTGTGAGTCCTCTAATAATTTAAGTTGAACTTCTGCATCTCCTGAGATGTCGAGATCTTTAGCAATACGAGAAGCTCTTCCTGTGGAATAGAAAACTTGTTTTGAAACAGCTTTAGTAAATGTGTCTATGGTAAAGACAGAGTCTGCGGTATAAGCAAAAGCGGCTTCCAGACCTTCGTTAAGGGTGACGATCTTCTTATCTAAGAATTTGGCTATTGCTCTAACAATACTCTCAAACACACCGTGCTTTTTATTAGGCTCGGCAGTTACGTTTTGCACATAGGTTTGGAAATCCTTATCTGTAAGAATGTAAGCCACAAACTCTTCCATATTAGCTGTAGCTGTGCGTGCGTTTCTGTTGAAACCCATCGTGGCACGGCGGCGGACATACTTTCTAAGCCTATTTAATTCTGCGAAAGCAGCGTCTTGAGTTTTAGTTCTCAGATCTGCTCCGTAGAACATCATGTCTACAGTAAACGCGTGGATGTATTCGTGTAGTAGTGTCCCCTGTAATCCGTATTCCCCACTCGCTTTTCTTACTGGGTTAATCGTGACTGTCTTAGTCTCCGCATTATACATTCCCGCATAAGTCTCCAATGAAGATTCAATTTTGAACTTAACGCTCCGAATATATGCTTTGTTTTTCAAAAGCATTTTTGCAACTACCCGTAAAATCTTAGGACCACTCTTCTCAATTTTTTCTAACGCAGCAATAACAGATTCCGGATCCCCACTAGCTAAACCTAGTTCTTCGATAGCCTCTCTGTTATCTTTGATGTTCTCTGAAATAGTCTTTGGATTATTTTTTCCTGACCCAATGCGGAAGAACTGACGCGAACCCTTCTTTATTCTAGTGTGAAAATCATCGATGTGTTTTTCATTAAGTGAGAAACCGAAAACTTCTTCAAATTTCTTACCAAGATACGCGCTAAACTCAGGGTCAGCGTCAGGGTCCTTACCAATCATTGGGTTACCAATGCCTAAAGCCCGTATAGAAAAGTCTAATTGAGTGGCACTTTGATTGCCATTGTCAGAAAGTTCTTTTAACTTTTGTAAGAAATCAACAACCTTTGAGTTGGATATGTTGTTACCTTGTGAAAACAAATAAACTATATTGTCTGCTACACGACGTGAAGTTAACCCTGCACTGACAAAAGTCAGAGGTTCATCATGCATTTCAGAGTCCAGCATTTCATCGGCTAATGCCCGCAACTCGGGATCAGATTCCAAAACATCGACTATTTCACCGTGCTCCCCTTGTAGGAAATCAGTAGTTCCCGTTTCATGTAGCGTTGGGAGAGGATCCAGATCAGCGGGCATGTCCGTATCTTCCGCTACTTCAGGTGCGATTTGATCTCCCCTTCTTGTAATCTGGCTGCCCTTGTCAATTAGTTGGGCGATAGTTTTTCCTGCTTGTTCAGCACGCGCTGCTGCAATTTTTGCATTAGCTTCTACTTCTGCATTAGCTAATTCTGTAACGTTAAAGCGGGGTCCGTTTTTACCCTGCGCGATTTCTATCGCAGTTTGATAAATTCTTTTCTCAAGCTGCAATCTTAATGTTATAGCAGCCGTTTTGTAATACCTATCCCTGACTTTTTTAGTCGTCCCAGATTCTTTTGTGTTTCTGATAGCCGCATTACGCTCAACTAACCTCTTAGGCATAGTGCTTTCGGGGTCTTTAATAAGAGCTAAAAGATCAGATAGACTGATCTCTTCATCTTGTGGAACACCCAAACGCTTCATACCTTTAAAAGGATTCCTCATCTTTACGTCAGGAATAACTGTGTCTTGAAGTCCTTTGACTTCATTAACTAGTTTTCGGACTGGGCGATAATCAGAGATGTGATCTACAACCTGATCTGGTTTTAAGTAGGATACTGCCGAGACTAAACCACCCCGTGTTGGGATGTGTATATCAGTAACTTGCCACTGCCCATCCACTTGATTAAATTCAAAGGCAGGGTTGACCTGCGAGTTCTCTTGCTTAGATAGGTTAACAATCTCTTCACTAACTGGAATAGTGAAACCCCCACTAAAGAAAGTGAGCATTGATTGGGGGTCGTTATTAAAAATACCCGCCCCGTTCTCATCGAGGTAAACAAACCTTTGGCTTCGATCAGAGGAAAAAAGATCCGGCAATTTTATGAGCGGGTTTTTCTTAGTGCTCTTAATTTTTATTGCGGGATACTTCTCTTCAATCTTATCTGAAATATATTTAGAAAGTTGCTTTAGATCTTTAGGCTCGGCTTTGTCTAAATTGAGATTAAACGCCGCTAAGTGCTCCATAATCAAAGACACCGGATAGCCTGCTTCAATAAGCTCAGATACTTGTTGAGTATCTCCTTCAGTTATTGGCCCTTGTTCTTGTTCTTCGGTTGTTTCCCTATCAAATTGTTTGTCGATAAAACTACGCGCTTTGTCGGCGTCTGTGTCCGTCAACAAAATTCCCCGAGACCTTAGCTCATTGATTTTATTTTCGACATCTTGTTTCTGATCATCGGGCAGAGAGTCGAGTAAGCTTTTA
>UEXM01003329.1_pt1 | contig 10355 bp, 15 predicted proteins | sample 1796661 | NCBI WGS metagenome assembly UEXM01 (sample SAMEA4772469, study PRJEB27181) | metagenome
CCGTCAATATAGAACATATGAGTGGCGTGATTACTCTCTATTCGGAAGTCTTTGTCTGCGGAACCTTCATTGAAGACTGCGCCGCCATCAACCTTAAGAGATCCTGTGATCTGAATCACATCATCCGCAGAGTTTCCTATCTTTGCGTCTCCATCAGATTCTATCTTAGAAACAAATCCACCGGAGCCATCAGGGATACCAAAACCAGCGCCAGCCATTAGCCATCTCCTAAAATATCATTGAGTGCTCGGTTAATCCTATCAGCTTTTGTAAGGTGAGTTTTTATTTCCTGTCCTTCGGCGACCAAAAAAGCTCCAGTAGTACTGGGTTCTGAAACTAGATCAAAACAAAGAAGTTGGAAATCGTCTTCAACCATTGTAATACCCCCCTCTTGGCGGGTTGACCCAAGTCCACGACTAGATATTCCCAACTGGACACCGCCCTCTACAAGCTGTTTGGCTATCTTGCCGGCTGGGGTCTCAAGAATCTTCATCTTCCCCATCACGTCATCCCCCTTCCACCAGACCTCCGTGATAAGGTGGCTAGCGTTTTTTAGTTCCACCACAGAACTATCGGGGTGGTCCAACTCTCCAATGGCTCGGCCTTCACGAACAAGTTTTTGATAGTTTTTCATTTCCCGTTCAAGAATGGGCTTGGGGTAAATACGACCGTTGCCGTTCTTTTTGCCGGCAGCTTGAATTTTGCCTGCCACAATTAGGTGAGTGCCCTGGCGATTACCATCACGCTCTTCCTCTGTGAGAAGATCGTCACTATAATCTAAATTCATAAACTCTTGAAGTACATATTTTTTAGTCATTTTTATCTCCTTTGAGTGCGGGCGCTACCCGCACGATACAGCTACCCCTGCAACAGTTGGTTACTGGTCTGAGCATCCACTTTTGTGTCCATACTCCCTTTAGCTCCGTATTCATATTGGAATCCTCCATCAGATATAATCATACACAAAGCATATGAAGTAGCTGAAGACAGAGAGCCTAACAGCAGCCCATTAGCTAGTGTTATATCAAATGTAAATAGTTCTGTAAATGGGCTTAAGAACATAAGAAATACTCCCACCCAAAAGCCAACACACATTGGACAGTTAAAAAAATAGGCTGTAGGTCGAAGTGGAGCAAGAATTTTAGAATAAACTAAAATTTGGGTTAAACCATACCCGCACAAAACATAGTATAGCAAGTTTATTAAAGACAAAGTTGACAACTTTCGTTAGTAAAGGTATCCATAACCTGCATAAGCATAGGCTGGATTATAACTATCTTGACTACCCTGGGGAGTATCTTGATAAGGAGGCACAGAGCCGTAGGGCGTGTATTCCCCTGGGGGCGGGTCGGTAAAGCGGTCTTCGATATTGTCATCGTATTCTTCCGCTTCAGAGTTTTGTAGATCAACCATTTGTAAGTACTTTTCTAACTGATAAAGTATAGACTGTACAGAGTCAACCTCGGCGTCGCTAGAAGGAGTGTAACTTGCCTCCACAACCCCATAAGACATGCCGCCCTCCGGGGCCGGATTCTCAACAAGCCCCTTGTGAAACAAATGTTGAAAAAGATCTTGCTGATAAGAAAACACATCCTTATCCGCCTGAGGGTTGGGTAAAGTTATTATTTTGTGCTGAGTTGGGTCAATGATAATATCTAAATAATCATGATCAGATATAATAAGATTACCCGATAAACTCTTGGATATTTTTAAACTAACAGAGGCTTGTGGCTCCTTTTTCTCAATAGCAGCTTCGGCATCGTTAATTTTAATGGTGATAGGCATTACTTGTGATACTCAGTAGTTAACTGTTGAAGTTTCAGGATCTGCAACAAGTTGGAGGTGGAAATATCAGAAATATTTATATCCCTTATCTCCCGAAGCACCTTTTCTGTATTATTGACCATATCAGCATCATCTTTTACCTCCGGAAGACTTAGAGACTCTCTTATGTCTTTCTCCAGACGTTGCATCTCTAATCCTAAATACGCTCTAAAATCTACCTGATCAGCCTGCGAGAGGGAAACCACATATTTTTCAAGGAGGTCTTTTTGCTCAATCAGCAATGTATCATATTTTTTATTAAAATTTTCCGAAAAAGTTTTAACAACAAGGTAGTCCACAGGCACCATTGGTTTAGCCTCATCGCTGCCCCGGCAAAGACTTTCCGCCACACTGTTCTCCAAAAGCACTTGAGATTTTAAATCAAGGGATCCACCAAAAATTTGAGACAAACTAGCATAGTTTTTATATTCTTTGACAAAATTATTAAAAACATGGCGGCCAAGTTTTTTATTTACTTGGTTGATAACGGAAGTCTGCTCAGAAAAAATCGAATCGGTGTCTAATTCATCATGGTTTTTCTTGGTAAGAAACATTAGCTTTTCAGCCGTGGAGCGATCTAATTTTTGACCAGGATATAGAGCCTCATAACACTGAAGTTCTTTAAATAGGTGAGTATCTTTGTGGAAATACTGAGAAAGTATTTCTCTAATGCTAGCTGTGCGGGAGCGTTCGCTTTCCACTAAAGACTTTGTTAGCTCAATCACTAACGCCTCAAATAAGAAAGCAGTGTTACGTTTTTTATTATGCTTGCGTTTCATCTTTGTCTTCCATTTGCTTTATAAGTCTCTTTAGCTCATGTTGGGCTTCGAAAATTTGTTTTTCGTCGCTATCCATACCTTCGCCAACGACCCCATTAGCTAAAGTCTTCATTTCTCCGCTCCACCCTTTAAATAGGTTGCGATCTGAGGAGGAGGCCAGATTGTTAGTAGAAAGGTAGCTTCTTTTCCGAGCGCCCTGCTTCCACTTAGGGTCAGTGACTGGTTTATACCAGTCATCTCGCTGTCCCGGTTCAGGCTCGGACAAAAGAGGTCCCTCATCTTCAGCCTCTACATCACCTAGATCATCTTCTCCGAGATCGTCGCCGAGTTCCTCGTCAAATTCGCCACCCATATCACCGCCAGCAGGTCCTTCTGCTGCCTCAGCACCGATCGCCTCTAAGGTAGAGCTAAGTTTAATATCCCCATACTGTTCTGTTTGGATTCGAAAGATTTCTTCATCAGATAACTTAAAGATATTTTTATATACCCAGTTTTTAGAAAAGTATCCATCAGTAGCTGCACCAGCAATGTCAAATTTTGTTCGTAAGTGCTCAAGTTCCTGAAGTTCTGCAATCTTAGAGGGGTTGTTCAAGGTCAAGCTAAACGAGAGGAGGTCGGAACTCCGGAATCCTAGCGTATACAAGTGAATAATACATATTTTCTCTAGTTCTGCGACCACTACTCGTTGAAGTCTTTGAATTGTTCGTGAAAAACGAATATCCTTTTGAGATAGAGTAGTTTTATCTTCCTGAGCATCTCCTTGAGCCAAGTAAGCCTTAGGGACTTTCAGAGCAGAGAAAAGTTTATCTCGAAGATAATTCACATCGTCAATATCGCCAGTAAATTGGCCTCCAGCTAGTGTTTCAATTCGAGTATTGTTGGAGGACCCTCGTACAGGAATATAATAATCCTCGTCTACGCTCATTGCATTGTAGCGGAGATCGACTTGCCCGCTTTGATCGTTGACAATTTGATTTCTTTTCATCTGCGTTTTGACTTGTTCTATATATTGCTCTACATCTTCTGCTGCTATGTTACCTACATCAATATAGAAGACTCGGCGCTCTGGCGAGCGTACAATACGGTAGGCCATCATTGCGTCTTCAAGCATAGTTAATTGACGCCAGATGCGTCGGGCGGACTCCAACACAGATGTTCCATAAGGGACGTATTTATCGTTCCCTAGGACTCGAAAATGGGCAACTTGCCAGTTTTCAAATGTAACACCCTTAGCGCCCTCTGCACTTTGCCAAAAATATTGGATATAGTTAGGGTTGGTGGGGTCATTCCCCTCTAGCCTTTCAATTTCCCGGACAGGAAGGGGTATGACATTTGTAATTCCGAGTTTATCGTCAATATCCAAATAGAGATAATAGTCCCCATACTTACACATACTGCGAGACCAGCCAAAAAGATTGGACTCCACATTCAACACAGTATACAGAAGTGTATGAAGGATATCTTTTATCTCTCGATTGTGGCAATCTATGTTTACCAAAGGCGTCAGGGCAGTAGAGGTTGTAATTTCATCCGCATAGATGTCCATAGTAGATGCGATCTCTGGCATGTACTCCATTTGCTCAAAATCCGTATATCGTACTTGCTTGCTACGATCTAAAAGCGTTTTGTTAGTGAGGTCGCCAAAAGGGTTATAATACTCCTTCTTCTTAAATTCTCTACCGGTGCTAGAAGTGAAAGTATACTTTTTGGTTGTGCGAGCAGTACCCCGAGTCACAGCCGGATTATCATAGTCAACCAGCGGACCACTAAACAGGCGGGTAAGGCGTCGGAACAAGGCCGAAGTTTGATTGCGAGGATTATTAGTCTTATTATCTGCCATCTTTTATCCCTTTATGATCCAAGTTAGGTCATGTTGTTGTCCGTCGGTGCCCACAAAAGATTTTTGTGGAGCACGATACCCATGCTGTCCTTCTATTTTTGTGTTGATAGTTTTGGTGCTTACTGAAATAGAAGTTAACATAGCTTTTTTATACTCCAACTCCCTTTTGTTTGACATCAAAGCTGTATCTCTTACCCAGCACGCAATACAAGCCGCAATAACCAAGTCATCGTTATAACTTCTCATAGCCTGCGGACGTCCATTATGCCAAACAAAAGTTTTTATTTCGTTCGCCAACCTGCCAGAGTTAATAGTAAGTAGTTTATTTCTAACGAATTCTTCAAACTTAGATATAACCAAGGGACGTGTTTTCATAGACATTGTAAAACCAGGCACTCCCCCCACTGCTTCAGCAGTAAGCTCGTCAACATATTCGTGAGTTGATTTTACACTATAATATAAATTTTTATACTCTAAATCTCTAAGGCGGCTTAAGACCCCAATTCCAAGGGAATTATTCTCAATAACGAGCAATGCATTATTGTATTCTGTGGCAATAGAGAAAAGGTGCGGAGCGAACATATCGGGGGTTATTTTTCCCTGGTATTCGGCGACCTGTTCCATTGTCTTGATATTAAAAATATGAGCTACACTATAATCTGACCCATCACCACGGGCGACGTCAGCAGTCATCAAATAATCTTCACCAGGTTCGGGGTCTTTCCAGATCCAATAATTTCTATCAAACCCAGCCTGACGGTATGGCTTGATGATGGTCTCATTTATTCGGGTAAGATCATCTCCGTGAATAACAGTTTCACCCGAGGCATTAAAGTTACATTCCAACTCTTGTGCGATTTCCCGGCGAGACATATTTTTTGTCTCTTTGGCAAACCAAGACTGGTCTCTTTCGGGATGGACATCCCATGGTAGTTTAATATGATGGAAGTCATTTAGCCCAGTCTCAGAATCAGTATAGGTTTTATGAAACCAGTTTCCAACGCCATTTGGAGTAGACAAAGCAATGCACCGACCACCAGTAGAAAGAGTAGGGTAGAGACCAGCCCATAACTCTTCCATACCATCCACAAAAGCGGCCTCGTCCACTACGAGCAAAGAAAGTGCTTCTGAGCGACCGGCGTCGCCCGAGGTGGATGAAGCTTTTACCTGTGATCCGTTTCCCAACTCAAACGAAGTCCGATTATCAATCTCAATCTCGGATATTTTGAGCCACGCAGGAAGGTTTTTATGAATTGCTTTAATTTTTTTAACTAAGTTAGTAGCAGTTCCTAATTTAGTTGCCACAACTAAAACATTCTTATCTCGATGAAAAAGCATCATCCAACAGACATAAGCTGCAACCGTAGTAGAAATTCCTAGCTGGCGGGCTTTTAGAATTACACTAAAACGATGATCTTTGAAATCCCGTAAGGCTTCCTGCTGAAAGTCGTATGTCTCAAAAGCTATAAGCCCTCTCATTGGATGAGAAATCTTAGCATAATTATTACAAAAATAAACCGGGTCTTTGCCGCAGCGAATTACTTCAGCAACGACCTCCTTCTTATTGGATGGCATTAGTTCCCCGGCGTATCGGGGTTCTTAGATGCCTTATCGTTCGACGGTCTTTTTTCGGAACTAAGGTCCAGAAAGTCTTGAAATTGTTTTTCATAACTCTTATCAATATCTCGTATAGAAGTCTGTCGGTTTGGTTTGACCTCTTCACCAATGCCCGGAATCTCATACTGCTTAGTGGCTTGGACCCAGCTACGGATTCGGGAGGTTGACTGGACCAGTATATCAGCATCTGCCAAGGCCTTTAAGGAAATTGAGTTCTTAGTAATATTTTTGTATTCTTTTTGAAGAAACTTGACAATATCGGAAAACTTTTGTTCTATTTCATTTTCAAACTGATTGCGAGGATGTAGCTCCTTTAGGCGCATCTCACTCTGATAAGTGATGATCAGGTTTTTACCCGAAAAACGAACCTTGAAGCCGTCCATAACCCTAGAGTCCAACACGGGGTGACCTTCTTCTCTTTTTAATCCTATTTCTTGCTCCAAGTCATACCCATCATACGATGCATTGGCCGCAGCTTGGCTCAAACCTCTAATTATTTCTAACACTGTAGCCATCTGTTCTTCTCCTTAAGATTTCATCAATTACCTTTTGGTCAGGCTTTATTCCATCGCTCCACTGTTCGGGATTAGGGCTAACAAAATCTCGATAACACGGGTAACAAGTATTAAACCTATTCATATATAGGTCGTCTCTGCCTGAAAACGAATATGTTTTGCATACCGGACAGGTCCTGTCTGCTTTTGTGTTTAGGCGGGATGATGAAGTCGTCTTTTGCTTGCAAGATTTAATCTGCTCAAGGTATTCCTCTTCATCGGCAGGGGTCCACTGGGATCGGAAGTCTTGGACTGATGATTTGCCATACTTTTCTGCAATTGACTTCTCTAGTTCAGCCAAAAAGTCGTAATCCTTATTCATCGCTGATACACCGCATGTACAATACCCACCGAAACACCAGTTCCAATTACCAAACCAGTCAGGATTCCGATAGTTCCACGATTTCTGTCAAACCAAGAGTTATTTTTCTTAAGCTTTCCCTCTAGTTGAGAAATATAATGTTTATAAGAATCTTGCATTTTCTCACAAACTCTCTGATCGACCATACAATCCGCTATTTTAGCATTGGTGTCTATTTTCTTCTGGAGTATTCTACGGAAATCTTCTTCGCTAAGAAGTATTCCAACATAAGTACTGCCCTCTTGCTCAACAACTGCTGGGCGGGGTTCAAACTTGACTACCTCAGCCGCAGCAGCGTTGAGCGAGAAGAGCAGTACGAGGGTAATTATTCTCTTCATACTACTTCAAAAACTTCTTAAGACCCTCAATACGTTTGGACGGTCTTTTAAGTCCGCTAACCAGCGTATAAGTTACTAACTTGTCCTTATTGGCATCTTCATAGATGCCACGATGAACCATAGCCCCACCGGTCAAAGCGGCCAAAGTATCAAAGCCAAACTCAATGTTGTCCATCAGCCCAGCCGTCTCTTCAAAGATCTCCTCGCTGCCGACAACGATACAAGCAGCACCCGTAGCAGTTGTAAGATCGAAACCTTCAGCAAGAAGTGTCTTCTCTAGGTTCTTTTTAAGAGCACTTGAGACAGCAGTCTCATTCTCAAGGTTCTTGACGCTGGTAACACCCATAATCATACAGCCTGGTTGCCTCATAATACTATCATAATCGGTAGCGTCGAAAGTGGTGTACTCTGAATCTTTGTTCGCAAGAACATTAAATACATGGAATAGACCAGCAACCGTATTGTTGATAGTAGTCCAGAACTTCTTGACCGTGAGCTTGGGGTAAAGCTTTTTAATCTTTTCGTTGTCCACCATAATAAGCGGTGCAATCTTGCCCTTTTCAGCAAGTGTACAAAGTTGAGTCATTCGAGCGTGGGCATTCTTAGCCACGGTAGGAGAAGCTGACTCACCAGCAGTTGGAAGCGATGCGACCACACCAACACGTTCATCGACATCCTCAATACCAATGTAGGTGAAGTATTTCTTAGCGACTTTGATAAGAGTATTAACAGTGCCGCCCCCTGATCCTCCCGAAACTCCAAGACAGATTAAGATACGGTCTACATTAGTCCCAAAAATTTCTCGGAACTTATTAAACACCTCTTGCTCTTTCTTTTCAATAGCGGCCTGGGCTTTGTCCTGGTCTTTACCGGCACCCTGTTCTCCATGCTCATCCACTAGAAACTTCTGCTCATCTGGGATATCTAACCCATTAAGATCAGACCGGGCTGTATTGACCGCAATTGTTTTGGTGTAACCCATATCAAAAAATGCTTTAGCCATACGTCCGCCGCCTTGACCTGCGCCCACAATAGCATAAGTTAAAGCGCCTCCGGATTGATCTTCTACGGTTTCTTTTTCTTCATTTAAATCTGGATCATAGTCCTCTATGTCCAGTGTAGGAATGTCTACCATCTCATTTCTCCTTACTAGCAGATTTAGCTTTTTTAGCAGTAGTCTTTTTCTTACCTACATTTTTTGTTGTAGGTGTTTTTCTGCTTTTAGTTTTAGTTGGACTCTTTTTAATCTCAGGCTGAGTGGTGTCCACTGTGGTCTCAGTCTTTACCTCTACTGTAGCCGTAGTAGTAGATACTTGCGGCTCGTCAGATTTGCCCATGAACTGATTTTCAAAATAACTTACCTGCTCAGAGGTCAATTTATTTTTTATCAAATCCCAAAGTTCTGTTTCCCCCATGCTCAAAGTACGAATAGCTCGCTTGAACCATTTTTTATTGCTTGCCATTTTATTCTCCTTAAATGTCTAGTTCTTCGTGAAGTCTGATTAATGCCTTCAATCGTTCTTCTCGATCGTTTATTTTTTTAGTATCTCTCAGGCGTCCCTCAAAGACTCCCTTGATCGCTCCAATCTTATCTTTTTCAAGTCTACCACGCAACTCACTTTCCTTTAAGGCTGCTGTTGCTTCTGTTTTTATTGCTTCCAGATACCTTAACTTATCTTCCGTGGGCTTAAGAAGTCGATAAAAATATATCAAAAGACTGGCCGAAACCACAAATCCTAGTACAAGCTTCCACCAACCGGATTTCAAGCTGTACCATATAGATTTCATTTTCCGTGCTTCCAAGTTGCTGCTATATCAGCCGCACCAGTCAACCCTATATAGGCTAGTGAAATAGCAACCCAATCACTACTTGTGACTGAACCAGCCGCCAAGAAAGCGGTTGAAGTTCCCCATACTATTAGTTTTCTTGAGGCCCACTTTCCGAGCCATTTGTCTAGTTTTTCTTGCATAATTATAGCACCTCCCCTGTAGGTATAAGTAGTCTTATTGTTTTCTTTTGGCTCGTTTGTGAATTTGGACACAGGATGCTCTTATCCTATGCAGTTTACCTTCAAATAATATATTGGCAATCTTTTCCCAGGTTTGATAACCTATTAACAATCCAATTTTCCAAACTTCATCCTTCGCACCAGTGTATTTAAACCTTACTAAATCGCCAGCCCTCATAAATCCCAATCCTCATCCCACAGGCTTTCATCTTTTTCCGCTGGTTTTTTAAATTCTCTCAGGCTCCACACAATTGCCAAGCCTGATGGAAGTCCCAACACAACAGAATATATTATTCCGCTTACTATTGGATACTCCAAAAAGAACCATATCACCTATTCTTCTATTTGGCACTGGAAGCGCAGGTCAACCCCTCGTAGAATTGGTGTGGCTTCTCGGTCGGTAGAAACTAAAAAGATTTCTATTTCCGCAAAGCGATGAGGAGGTAGAGCGTTTAGGTCTGCTGGCAATTCGTTTTGTCCATCAGCCGAAGTTACCCAAGGACCAAAGACAGCGATTGCTGGGTCAGCCAGTTCATCTCTGGTCTCTGCTACCTTGATTCTGAATTCTACTCTGGTGTCTGGTGGTAAAGTCGTAGAGGCGTCTAGTGTCATCCAGTCGGTGTCTAGTTTTTCGCAACCTTCAACAATCATTTTATAGCCACCACGGGGAGCCGTAAAATTTCTTAATCCAAACCCTGTAAAATCCGAGTAAGTGTAAGGGCCAGAACCCACGGTCACTCGACGTACATCGTTGGGATTGTTGGGATCGATCCGACCCGTGTATCCGCCAGAAGCAACGCCCCAGATGAAGCCATTGAAGTCAACGCCAGCACCCGTGGTGCCGCCGCCGATGCTGAACTGACCAATGAGTTGCATCGTGTTAACTCTGTAGCCGATCATACCCGAGGTGGTGTCCGCAAACCAGATACGCCCTTCAGCGTCAGCACCTGCTCCTCGCATCTAGCAGCGATGACCCCCCCAAGAAGAATGACGCCCCGCACCCCCACCACTAAGTGGGGCTTGGATTGTGTCG
>UEXM01003332.1_pt1 | contig 10339 bp, 4 predicted proteins | sample 1796661 | NCBI WGS metagenome assembly UEXM01 (sample SAMEA4772469, study PRJEB27181) | metagenome
CCTTGTTTGATAATAAGAAAATATTAGATGAAAAAGTTGAATGCCTGCCAGGCAGCAATATAGGCTACTCAAATTTAAATAAGACACTCTCGGGGATAGCATCAATCCCCTTAGCAGCTTTTGGGGATCAAAGCTTATCTTCTTTAGACTCATATACCGCAAACTTTGAAAACATTTTAAATAAATCTTTTCATGATATTGGTAAAATATTTGGTATATTTAATAACGGGACTGCCATCTCATCAGGCACTGGCCAGGTGACAAAATCCAGGACTCCTCTTAAATTTTTTGATAAGATGCTAAAGTTTCTAGGAGATGACATATATCACTTAGCGGAGCATATTGATGATTTAACCAACAATCAGCAAACTTCCAATTCAACGAAAAAAGCCCTAAGCCTCTTGATTGCAATTGCCGCAGGCGAAGATGATTCAATTCTTTCTAGTTACTTTATGACACACTACCTAAGGCCGGATGGATATTTTGATGATGATCAACCCTGGGTTAAAGCCATGAGGTCTGACGCAGCAGCTGCAACACTTCACAGATTGTTTAAGGGTAAATTTGGAAAATCACTACAGTACGTCTCTAATGACGGTTATGATGATGAGGAAACAAAAATGAGTACACAGGCAAGATATCTAACAGAAGAGGGTGATTCAATGTACTGGGGTCAGTATGCTAATTTCTGGTTACAGCGTAAAGATGTTAAGGGTGCTGCTGATTTTACATGGATAAACACAGATAAGTTTGATAACACAAAATATTTTTTAGGACGCCCCCTTGAAAGCAACGATCTAGCCTCCGGTGACATTATGACATTTTGGTCTTCAAACAGAAAAGATTTTTTATTTGAAGAGTCTGAAAATGCCATAAGAAAAAGTGATCACTCTGTACTAGATAAGTCATGTAGTCACTTTAGGGATTTTTTAAAAGATAAAGATCGTTCACTCTATGATTCTATTATGGCCCAAGAGAGAAAAGATATCGCGCCAGATATTGCTGTCCACATAAACCCAGAGAGTAGTAATGGCTCGTCAAGCGTAAGTCCGAAGTACGACTACTTGTCTGTACTTAAAAAATCAGCCGAACGCCCAGGCAAGTTAGGAAAAAATTATTCACTTTTTGAATCGTCAGACTTACAAAGAGAATTTTCTGCTTTTGCATTTCTATGTAAGCTATTAAATAAGTGTCTATCAGCAAGAGTAAGATTTGTGTCAGAAGGTAGCAAATCTAAGCATAAAAAATTAAAAATTGATTTTTCCAAAAAACAGCTGCTTGCTTTTCATGATGAGATAAAAAGCTCAGATATGCTAGGCACTTTAGGTTGTCAGATGGATAGCATGCAGTCAGAAATTGACGAAGAAATAAGCAAGCAAAAAGCCTTTATTAAAAATGCCAAAAAGCCGCTTTGGAATAGAATTAACAGGGTAAAAGTTTGTTATGCAACTCTTTACTCTCACTTAAATAACCTTCATATGTTAAAAGGCGAAATTGCACGTCAAATACACCCGTCAACGCTTAATCAGTCGGAATTATTGGCAATAAACTACTATGGTTTGATTAGCGAAACGTCTGATTATAGCGAGGCTGCAACAGGGGAGGAGCCTATAATTGAAGACAATCAACTTACTAATACTGCAATGAAAAAGTCATTAATGTTTCAGCTTTCCAGTAACTCACTACCAGCCTTTTATAAAAATTATTTTGATCACGTGCACCGATCCAAAAATAGTTTTTTGTTTCCTTCTTGGGATAATATTACTGACAGGCAGTTGTACCAAATGCAGCTAGCATTTAGTGGTGAAAATTATGGTCACGCATCTTCAGAAAAATTAGGTAAAAAAACAATATTGAACGTAGGAATACCTCCTGGGCAATTGGCACAACTTTCTGCTACTGCGCAGCGTGAGCACGGTGACGTAGACTATTTCATGACACCCTATGTATGCCTTCATATATTCAAAAAGGACGCTTTGGGCGGGGATATAATGTACTATCCCAAGCCGTTTATTTTTAATACGTCCCTGGTTGCTTTTGAAAATTGCAAGCACAGTACAGGGCGCACACTTCACCCAGAGTTCAACATATCTAACCCGAACCACGAAACAGAATATCTAAGTATCAACTCCTTTGATTCTCTAATTGATAATTTTTCTCTTTATAAATACGACGTCTTAAATCCTGGCTTGACTAGTCAAAGCTTAGTTTCTATTTCTCAGGATATGCTTTTAGATCCAAACGATATGCAGCATATAAGTATAGCTAATCCAGGCGCAGGAATTAAAAGAAATGCGCTTAAGGAGATGAAAATTAATCACATCATGGACTATTATTTAAAGATGTATATGAAGTTGACAATGGGAATAAACATGTCAGAAACAGTTTTCCCACTATTCGAGTACAATAAAATTAGAGGAGCAGTGGACTCTAGCGTTGCCCCGCTTTTTGAAAAATATCGAAACGAACTGTTTTTGAGGTACCCATCGATCAATGTAGACCCAATACTAGCAAGAGAGTTTGTTCGATTAGAAAAAAACATAGCTAGTTCTAGATTTTTCTCTTTAAATGAAAAGGTTAAGAATGTTTTTGCATCAAAATGTTTTGAAAGGATATTTAGTGTAGGCGTCAATGAAGCAGACTTTGTAGTCTATCCTTATCCAGACATTATAACCACTGCTATGGGCGCTCATACAAACGGAAACAGCATTTTTGACGGGATTGTTGAAAATCAGGCATTTGTAAATAGCTTACCAGATCTTTATGATCCTTGCCCATACTTCAATCTTAACGCTTCAAAGCAGATATACGGAATAAATCTAACAACAAAGGCAAAACTAACGCAAGATTTAGTTTTGTATAAGGCAGCATTCCCCAACATGGCAACAAACAACAGCAAGGTCCAGGACCGCCTCATGTCCGGAAAATACAGGCAAATGCTTAAGCATTTAAATGAAGTTGAATCTGAAAACGTCGCTGATGTTTATGAATTTTTTGCAGTTGCATCTGTAATTAGGAGGAAATAAATATATGGCACGGTCTAATAAAAGAAGTAGGGTTTGTGACTTAAGAATCCCAACAGATGCTGAACAACCCGAAGCAGTCAGCTTTTCTGATGGAGATAGTACTATTAATACTATTCCTCCGAGTACACCTGAAATACCAGGAAAAACAAACTTTGATAAAGATTTGTCAAAAATATTGGAGGCACATCATTTTGGCGAATATTCCCTAGGTAGATCATTTCCTTCTAAGGGACTTTTTTCTGTGTCTGTACCAGACCCAGTAGATCCTGAGGCTAAATTTGTATATAACTACTTTACGCCTAATGAAAGAGCGTATATTGAAACAGAACCCTCAAATATCTTATACGACTCTAGTGCGTTTGACGACAAAGATATCCAATTTATAGCATCAACCGACCAAGAACCTAGATACGTCAAGTTGACCTTTGCGATTCCTAGAATGAGCGGTGTTAGCGCCTATACAGATAAGTTGGAAATAGATATCAGCCCTGATGAATTTGAAGATTACTTTATGGGAAGCTTTAGTGATGTTGGTGAAGATATCACCCTTGATGATTTAGTCAATAAAATAAATATTGAAGGAGCTAGCTCCAATTATAACTTTACAGGTGTAGAGATAGTAGATACATTTGCAGACAAAAAAATCTATACAATGCTCTCAGGATCGATTACACTGCTTGATATTGATAGTCCAGTAGATTCACCTAGGGAAAGAGCAGAGCTTTTTAGAGAAAAAATAAAGGATGAGCTAGGTATGCCAAACCCGACAGGCTTGGATAAGCTGTCGCTAGTAGATGTATTAACTGAATTGCAACCTGCTGGAATATCACTAGCACAAGGCGACGTTGAAGACGCAGTTGCACAAGTTGCAACAGACCCAATTACAAAACAAAGCTTTTCAGTCAAGTTCAACAACTTGTTCATTGATGACATATTAAGAAACAGTGCAATAAAAGCAAATACTGTCTTTGAAGACGAAATTCGCGCGCTATGCCAGTTTTCTGAAAACATACAGTCGAAAGCGATCAATACTATCGATCCTTCATACACGTATGATCATGATCACCAACTAAGCATAGAGCCAATAAAAATTGAGCCTATCGTAGTGTCGCAAGATGATATTGATGATGTGTTGACAACATTGACAACTGCTAAGTCACTAATAGTATCACATTTTCAAAATTTAATTGACAGTGGAGCCTCGTTTCCTGGTGAGTTCTCACAGGCAGAAAGTGTTCAGACTAGACTTTTGCAAATGATCAATAGGGGAATATTGAATCCCATTAATTTTATCTTAAAACAAAGACCTTTGCCTAAGGTAACAATTGTAGGTTATATGATACAAAAGACAGAAATTAAATCTGACGGCACGACACAGGATTTTCCAAATATCTTTATTGATAACCCAAGAAATTTTTCGAGCTTTATTGACAAAGAGGTTAGGTACGGCGCGGTATATAATTACAAAATGAGAACAATCGCAATTGTATCTTCAGTCATCGCAGTCGTTAATCAGTCTTCTTCATCACAGGGTACAAAAGACTATGCTGTCGCAGATTATTTAATTGCATCTGATGGGAAAACAATCGGTGTTGAGTGTGTTGAAAATATTCCACCACCTGCTCCTGTACGACTTAATGCGTTTATTGACTATAAGTATAGAAAGCCTGTATTAACTTGGGAATTCCCACTTAACAAGCAGCGAGATATAAAAAGATTTCAAATATTTAAAAGGGAGGCCAAGATAATAGACGGCAAGACTATACAGGCAATTGATCAACCTTTTACGCTTGTTGCTGAATACGATTTTGATAATTCTATTTTTAGAACCAACCCTAATGAGCTAGCACAGCCTAATTCTATCTATCGTTTACAAAAGCCAATTAAACAGTATCGTGATGCAGATTTTAATTTGACGTCTGATGATGCAATATATACTGTTGCTTGTGTTGATGCACATGGTCTAAGTTCAAATTACTCTATGCAGCTTCATGTAAAGTACGATCGGTATACTAATGTACTTCATAAGAACGTTGTTTCCTTTAAAGAGGCGCCAAAGCCGTACCCAAACCTACATATAGATGTTGACTTTTTTAAAGACTTGCTCACAAGTAGCGGAAAAAAGCGTTGTAATTTGTTTTTTGATCCGGAATATTTTAAGCTTATTCGAAAAAGAAAATCACCATCTGGAGAAATAATCGATTTTGACGACGTCAATTATATCAAGACTAGCGACACAGATTTTAACTATACTTTTCAAATGATCAATATTGATCTCCAGGAAGAACAAAGTATAAAAATTCGTATTGCAGACCGGTCAGGTAAGACAGTAGGTGTAAGGGCAGCAAAGATATCACCTACTAATTTAAATTTTGAATTTGGATCAAAAGAGTAATAAAGTTTTAATTGTTTTACTCTAAACAAAACAATAAGTATATTTATACGTAATTATGGAGAAATATTATGGGATTTTTAGACCACAGCACAAACAATATTATTGTGGATGCAGTCTTAACAGACACGGGTCGTCGACTTCTCGCAGCAAATGACGGATCATTTAGAATAAGTCAGTTTGCATTATCAGATGAAGAAGTAGACTACGGAATAATTAAAAAGTTTGGTAGAAACGTTGGGCAAGAAAAAATTGAAAAGAATACACCTGTACTGGAAGGATTGACTAGATCAAATTTAGGTCAAAAATACAGGCTTTTATCAATATCAAACAACTATCTTTCAAACTTGCCACAGCTTAGCTTGTTAACGACTACGACTGATGGCATTTTAACACTTACCAAGGGTACATCTTCATCGACGTCAAATCTTGCTTTTGAAGTCGTACCGACAGAAGGTAATGTTGTCGAGGATGACCTGTTAGATGAATTCTTTTTTGTCGAAGTTAATAATATATTTTTGGACATACCGGAGGCCGATATTGACATAATTAATATTGACAATACTGTGGTGTACAGAATTGGGACGTCTACAGATACAAATGGTCGAACACAACTTAGCTTTAATGTATCTCTTAAAGGGTTTAGCCAGTCACAATTTAATACGTACAAGATCACAGCGACTTCAAGTTATGTAAAGAACTTTATTAAGATTACAGGCGCTACTAGTGGTCTAAGTAAAAACACAGAAATTAGAATTGTCAATTCGTAGTAAAATATTTGGAGTAATTTAAAATGGCAACTTTTAAAACTATATCAGACGGTAACATACAGACTACAAGAAATGTGCTAAATCAGCTCGTTGATTTTGTAGCCGAAGATGTTTCCGGATCTGCATCAGGATTGACCAGAAAAAAATATCAAGTTTTTGTAACAGGTGGGTACGGAGGTCCAGGCGTAACATCATCTTTGTTTCAAACCGTCTTTGATCAAAGTTATACTCTTCAAACATCAAATGAACTTTTTGATTTAACAGTAGGGCTTTTTGATGGTAGCGGAATTGTAACCGGTTCTTCAACAGGTACTGATACTTTTGGCAAGAAACTTTTCCCATCCCAGTCTGTAATGATGCGAGAAAAAGTTTCTGTTTATAGTCAATTTGCGCAATTGCTGCTTGGAGACGCAACTAAAAAGTTTACAGCACCTTTTTCTGAGGCTGCAAATGACGGATCTGATGACATTAACGCAGCTTTATTTATGCCCTATAAGCGTCTTTTTACTCGAGACGGAATTAAGCGTGAAACATACGCAATGAGGTTTTATCAATCAGCTAGTGCAGCAGTTCAAGCCGATGATGCAGTACTTACAGCCGCCGGCACCACAAATTTATCTATGCCTATAGGCAAGCATGCTTCAGGCTCAGCTATTTTTACAGATGTAGGCTCAGCGGCATCAATTGAGACGTCCGCAGCCGGAGGTTCTGTTGGTAATATTGTTAATAGCGCAAACACAGCAGAAACTGTAGGCTTATTGTTTTATGACTACGGAATTGCTGTATATGACCTAGAAAAAATAGCTTATAGCACACAGACGATGAGTGGATCAATCAAAAGTGTCGCGGGACCGTCTACGACTAATGGTACAACTCTCATGAACGGAAAACTAATACCAGACTTGGTAGTTTCAGCCTCAATTGATGATATTGTTGAACACATTGCAACGACAAGATTTGGATCCGGTTCAGAAACTTTTTTAACGTTTCAAAACAATACACTGATTAATTCAACATTATATTTTTGCAGAGCAACAGCTGATGAGTTTAACTTTTCAACAAATCCAACATATACAAATACAGAAGGACGAATTGTTGTAATAGACGAATCGCAAATCGGAATACAAAAATCTTTTTCTTTTGTTACGACTGTAGGTCTTTATAATGCAAATGAAGATCTTCTTGCAGTTGCAAAATTAAGTCGACCGGTTATGAAGAATGATGAAAAAGATCTAACATTTAGAGTAAGACTGGATTTCTAATGGCTTTTATAAGATTGCAGAGAGACGTATTTGAAAGATCTGCAGTCACGCTGAGGCCTCGAATACATTTTATCTCTTCCTCGGCCGGCGTGACGGGTTCTGAGTATGTGTCACCTGTCAGGTCAAAATGTATTAGAGACACACGTCAACCCAAACCTTCTGATTTAAATGGGTTAGGCTTGGCTTTTTTTGAAATGTTTCAGCCAGAAAATTTTACTGAGATAGTTGCTAGCAATGTTAAGGGTTCTACTAGTATACCACCCTCAACAAACGTTTATGACTCATTAGATGCTTACTTGAATCAAGTAGTTCCAGCTGCTCAAAATACACTAAGGAACACAAAAACCATTGACATACACAGGCTAGATCCTTCTTTTAAGTTTGAGCCACCTTTTGGCCTTAACTTGACAATTAAAAATAACATAAGAAATGTTTTAATGCCAAGTTATAAACATAAGTACCGTGACTCTGGATTTTTTTATAAAAACTTCAATACAATAAACTTTTTTACAGCATCCAATTTACCAGAGTCTGCAGTCATGATGTACCCAGACCCGTCAGGAAGTTACATTCCTGATGCTGGTTTTGCTGTAAGTTTCTGGGCAAACCCGAGATACAAAGGCGAACCAAGAAGCGTAGTGCCAGCCGGGACACTTCTTCACCTTTCTTCATCTTTGTGCATATCAATCATTTCCGGTTCTTCTAAGGACGTTACAGAGAAGTGTGACTCTTTTAAGATTATGGTTCAGTTGAGTCAAAGTGCTGATACACCACCTAGTCATGTTGACTTTAACAATCTGACCTACCCAAATGACTTAGTGTTTACTTCCTCTAACGAGCTTAAGTGGAACAACTGGCATAGCGTAGTTTTTAATTGGGGGTCAGGCATATACAATAATTTTACTGCATCACTGCTTGTTGACGATCAAAAAACAGAATTTGTAATACCTTCGGCATCGATTGGGACAAGAACTACAAATGTGGACGGAAAGTCTGCAATTTTTGTTGGAAATTATTACGAAGGAAATTCTAACAACATCAGTAAGTTTTTCAATACAACTGCAGCAACAAAAGAAGGTTTACTTACTCTTGATGCGGGAACTGCTGATCCATCGCCGGCTGAATATAGTTTTAGACACCCACTCAATGCCGAATTTCATGAGTTAAAGATATTTAAGTCACACATGTCAGGAAGTGAAATTCAAAATAGAATCAAGGTAGGCGAAAGAAGTGTGTCTGATCTTTCTTTTTACTTGCCACCCTTCTTTTACCCAAAGACAGCTGAAAGAGAAGTACTTCAAACCCCCTTTCAAAAATTTGTTTCTTCTTCTAACGATCCGTTTAATGTTTCTTTTTCATTTGGTGTCGGTGGTAAGGAAATTAATGTAGAAAATTTTGTTAAAGATTTTAGTCAAGAATCAAACCCGAGACTATTTTTTATGACATCGTCAGCTATAGAATTTAATATACAAAATATTTCTGCTGACGACTATGTATATGCATCAGGCTCAATACTTAAACGAAATTTTCTATTACTACCTAACGATAACGGATTATTTCTTCCTGACTATACAGTTCTGGAAAATGCTGTTGTCTTAAACTCTTTAACTTCTAGCTTCGAAGCTACTAATGAAGGTGCAGACTACAGTAGAATATCTCTAGAAAATCTTATTCCTGAAAGCGCTTTATTTCCCGGTCTTATCGCAGAGGGCGCCCAAACCGGCAACCATCCGCTAGCTGAAGTTATGGGAGCATCACCTGAAAACCCAGGCGTCGTCCCTGGATCAGTATTGACAATTGCACAGCGAACCCGTGATACTTCTAGTAACGAAATTGTCATGATAAACGTATCAAATCTTTATTATGGAAACAGAATAGTACCAAAAACATTCCTGCTCACTGAAACCGGTTTAACGGGATCTAATGGCAGAATAAGTATAAAAATATCTGATGATGGAGAAGGCAGCTTGTATCGATCAGATTGTCTAACAACACAAGCTACATGGTCTTCAGTCGGAAATATATTTTATGATGAAGGGGTAGCAATAATCAAGACTCCGCACTTACCTTACTTCATGAAAGATCGATCAGAAATTAACTTTACAGGAGAACACAATATTCATGCTTTGAACATTAACGTTCCTGTTGAAAAATCTGTGCTCAATACAAGCGTTAATTCCACATTTAGGTCATTACCACCAACTGATTACGTCAATGACAGTAATTTAGAATCTATTATGCTTTCAAGTATTAACATTCATGATGAAAACTTTAATATTATTATGAAGGCAAATTTCGCTCAACCTATCAATAAGACACAGGATGACGAATTTGTAATTAGACTCAAGGAGGATTTTTAGATTGTTGCTCGCGTTAGACATATCAACTAGTTGCACTGGTTATTGTGTATTTAACGAGAATGGCCTTCTAGACATCGGTTTTATCAACCTGAGTAAACATAAGGGGCTGTATGCAAAAGCTTCTTACGTCAAGGACAAGCTGCTTATATTGCATGAAAAATATAGCTTTACTGATGTTGCTGTGGAGGAAAATTTGCAAGCCTTTCGGCCCGGCCTTAGTTCTGCAAAAACTTTAATGACGCTAGCACAATTCAATGGTGTCGTAAGATGGATATGTCACGAAACCTTGCAAGTGCCGATAGTAGCAATTAATGTTAATTCTGCAAGAAAATCTATTGGGTTGAAAATCGATCGAAAGAATAAATTAAAAAATACAAAACAGCAAGTTTTAGATTGGGTATCAATTGACTTGCCTGAAATAGAATGGCCAACCAAAATATTAAAAAGCGGCCCAAATAAAGGAAAAGAAAGAATATGCACTGAAGCGTATGATATGGCAGACGCTTATGTGATTGCAAAGTCTTTTTTG
>UEXM01002704.1_pt2 | contig 10338 bp, 12 predicted proteins | sample 1796661 | NCBI WGS metagenome assembly UEXM01 (sample SAMEA4772469, study PRJEB27181) | metagenome
ACTTTGTCAAGTGCTTTCTTATCTTTTTCAGGCCAATAAACACCAAAGGTTATCGACCCTTCCAAATGTTGAAAATCCCCAATTATCATTAAATTTTGGCTTAATTACATACGGCCTGTTTAAGTAAATTAAGTCTTTTTCTCGATCAACTCCCCAACATCTTATTTTAGTTATAACACTATTTGAGTCTATAACATCAACAACATAAAACCACTTGCCATTCTTTGACTTGCGAGCATTCACGTTTCTAGGGATAGCCCAACATGCCCCAAGATCACTATCAAATTCTGATATGGGAGGTATACAATATCTCTCTAGAGAATCTTTAACCTGTTCCGATAGCACCAAAGACATGGGAAAGATCCCCGTTAACTCAGAGAGAAATTCAACTCTGTCATTCAAAGAAAACTCTCCGGCTTCTTTATATGTTTCGATGTTTTCATTTAACTTCTTGAGGCTCTTTGGCCTATCAACACAACATGCCGACCAAAAATGCTTATCACCGGTAAAGCGTTCGTCAATCAAAGATCCTAAAGCTCCACCACGACACAGGGCGTCTAATGATCTCTTGTTAAGTTTCCGATAAACCACTTCTTTATGAAATAAAAGCTCCTCAACAGTGTTAAATGGTCGATGTGCAATAATCTCCTCAATTGCCTTGTCTCCCAAGCCCTTGATGGTTGTTAAAGGTGCAACGAGACACTTGTCCCCATCGCTCGACCAATTCTCACCAGAAGTATTAATATCAATAGGGCGTATAGAATAACCATGAGACTTAGCAACGTTAATCGCCTTCTCCTTTCTCGTATCTGGCTCCCTGTCAAGGAAAGAACACATCCACTCAGCAGGATGATAATTATAAAGCCAAGCACATTGAAAAGATATAATGGAATAAGATACAGCATGAGACTTATTAAAGCCATAACCAGAGAAATACTCAAAAGTATCCCAAAGCTCGGTAGCGTGTTGTAAATCAATATTCTTAGCCACACATCCTCTAAGAAATTTTTCTTTGATCTTCTCTTTAACTTCATGTCCCTTTCCGGTTCCCTTCTTAGTAAGTACTTTCCGCAAAAGATTTGCTTCATCCATCGTGATGTTGTCTCCTAGCTTATAGGCCAGAAGAGCAATTTGCTCTTGAAAAATTAAGAAACCATAGGTCTCTTTGGTTACTTCTTCTACGAGAGGATGAAGATAATTAATGCCCAAAGTGTCATTAATAGCAGAAACATACTGTTTATCAACTCCAGCAGAGAGAGGGCCAGGTCTATAGATTGAAGTGATTGCTGCGATATCAATGATGCTTTTTGGCTCTGCTCTTTTCGCAAATGATTGCGCACCCTTCTCGGTAAACTGGAAAATTCCTGCCCACTTTCCTTCATGAAATATGTTTTCATAAACTGACTGGTCTCCTAAATCAATTGCATCCGGATGCAGATTTTTATCATAGAATGCCTTAACATCTTTAAATGAAGGGTTTTTATTCCCCTCTTTCTTAAGTATTCTCTCAATGCAGCTTTCGATCATTCGAAGCGTAGATAATCCAAGAATATCAAACTTTATGAAACCCAAAGGTTCCAATTGACGAACATTTTGCCCTTCTGACCATGGAGTTTGCCTAACTCCTTTGGAGGAAATTAGAGGCATGTACCTATCTAAGTTCTCTCCAACCACTACACCACCAGCATGACGTGAGCAAGATCTGTAGGAACCATAGAGAGCATTTACGTGATCTGCTACGTGTGGATATTTATCTAAAAAACTCTTCAAAGAATCGGAATATTTCATCACCTCATCAAAGGTTGGTGTGTATACACCAGCTTTAATTCCATGCTCCTTTTTTGCCAAAGGAGTGGCTTCTTTTAACATAGCATTGGTGACTGCGTTTACTTCATTGAACTCAATTTCATAGAATTTAGAAATATCTTTAAGAAGAGAGCGCAACTGCAGTGTGTTCCAGTTTGAAATGGGAACAACAACGTTATCTCCCCACTCTTCAATCAACATATCCTTGAGAACCATTGGATCGGACACATCATAATCGATGTCCGGATAATCTGTCGCATCAGAACGCAGAAAACGAGAAAAAAGAAGATTGTACTGGATGGGATCAACTTGTGTGATCCCAAGAGCATAAGCTACTAATGAACCAGCGGCAGAACCACGACCGGGACCTGCTATCTGAACTTCATTGGTCTTGTCTGAGATAGCCTTCATTGTCAAGAAATACTTTGAAAACCCACGATCTGCAATAACCTTGAGTTCATAATTTACTCTAGAAATGTAGTCTGGTTTGAGTTTTGACAACAATTTTAAACCACCAAGAGAGAGATCACGTAAGTAGTCATCTTCATCACGCCCAGCAGGTACAACAAAGTCAGGAAGACGAACAGTAGTATCTGGAACAAATTGTTCGATGCGTTCGAAAGCGATATGATGACTTTGTTCAATTGATTTAAGTATTGTTTGATCTTCATAGCTATGTCCTTCCGAGTATTTTTTATAATCTTGCCACATTTGCTGTCCGTTCTTTGGATAAAGCTCATAATCCATGTCAGATACTGCGCCGGGAAGAGTCATGTCAAGCCACTCTGGCGTTCCACGTCCCAACCAACCAAGTCGCTTATAGAGCTCTCGGTCTTTCCAAGCCGTTGGGTTAGGATAGTGAGAATCAGCGGTAGATACCAAAGGAATACCGAACTCCTTATGCATTTGAATGATTAGTTTGTTAAGATCATGCTGTTCAGGTACAGCATTCCATTGCAGCTCGCCATACCAACGATCACCAAAAATACCAACCATAGTGCGGGTTGTTTCTCGCATGCACTCAAGAACCGCTTCTTCGCCATTCTCAATATTCTCCCAATAACAGCCAGCATAAACACCGCCAAGACAAGCGGACATAGCAATAACACCGTCACTATATTTAGAAAGAAGGCCGTAATCCATTCTAGGCTTCCGATAAAAATATTTACCACTATAACTCTCCGATACTAATTTAAATATGTTGTTAAGTCCAGTTTGGTTCATTGCCAACAAAACTAAATGACGAGAACGATTAATTGATCGACCTTTTGATTTGGTTGCCCCTTCTTCTTCAACATTTACACCGGATTGCTTGTTTGAAAGTTCTTTAGCTTTCTTTTTGTCTGCTTTGTGTTCTTCGTATTGTTTGCGCCAATCACCAACATCATTGATAAAATAAGCTTCCACACCAAAAATTGGTTTAAAGTCTTTTCCAAGTTTTGCCATCTTATTGGCATGCAAAACTTGATAGGCAAAGCCATTCATGTTTCCATGGTCTGTCAATGCCAGCGCTCTTCCTCCATTCTCGTAACAAAAGTCCATATGCTCTTCTGGGTAGCCAAAGCCATCAAAGGGTGAGCCGACCCCGCTATGGGCATGAAGCCCTACAAATTTAATTTCTTCCATAATTCCTCCTCAAGTACTCTATTATTATAACATGTTCTTATTGTTTGTCAAACAATACCTAAAACTTTTTTTCCATTCTCTGTCGCTATCTTGACAAGAGCATCTTCATCGTAGATCTTGCATGCTTCAAGCAACAATCGAAGTTCAAACATCATGTCTCCATCGGCAAATGGTTTATAAATGTCATGAATATTATCTGATCCTATAGCTACAATCAAATCATGATTGAGTAGCTCATCTACTGGTGTGATTGCATTGTGAGATGGTACCAAATCTTCTCTTCGAGGGTGATCAATCCAAGCACTTGGGCAACTTATAAAGGACATGTCTGCATCCTTGCACATTTTATAGACTTCTTCTCTGTAGTGTTTCGGGTGTGCTGCCAGAGAAAGACTGTGTATCGCTGTGACTCTACCTTCGAGGCCATGTTCCATGGTTTTTCTCGCCAACAACTCTGTTTCTTTTTCCTTGGGCGTATTTAATTGATCTACATGCACGTGCAGTCTTTTCTTATATCGTTTTGCCCAGCCCATAACTTTATCAATATGTTCTGCTTCTCTATCTTTGTCGGCTCCGGGCAATGAACCTATAATGTTGACATGTATCAAGGAGTTTCTAATCAATAGTTCTTGCATGGGATCTAGAACTCCCTTAAGGGTTTGACATGCCGTATAGAAGGCGATGTCTTTTCTTTCTTGACTGACCTCTCTAGCGGCCAAGATTGCTCTTGTTGAAGCAACATCGTCAACATCTATAAAAGAACAAATACTTTTTGTTCCCATAATCAATTGGCTATCGATAGCGCTGTTGATTCTAACCTTATAAGCCCAATAGTCAGATTTCTTTTTAATCTCATCCACCAATTTCCACTTTTCTTTCAAGAACTTATATTGCTCTTCTTTCGAAAAGTGATGGGAAGTGTTCGCTCTATCTAAATGGCTATGTGCATTGACAAAGCCTCCTTTATTCATAATCTTCTGGCGAAGATCGTTTATTATATTACTCATTACTGCTCCTTTTTCCATATTAATTTAAATGCTGAGATCTCGCCATAACCAATCGGGGCTTTCATTTGGGTGTTTCGGCCTGTCATGCAGCCTCTTTTATATAATTTTCGAATAGCCTTGAGATCACTCTTCGAGTAACCCATTTTCTTTATCAACTTCTTATATGTAGTTTTATAGACTTCTATTATCTTGCCATCTCTGTGCATAAAAAAGAGAATGCCTATGTTTTTCTCTTGTTTGCTTAATTGTGATAACTTATATGGATCGATCCATTGACAACCCTCTTGTTTTTTGAATTCCCATGGACACTCGACTTCGTCAATTGCGTCGTAGAATCTACAAGACATACGAGTCCAGCCCAAAGCAGTGGCAATCTCTGCGTCTTTTCCTCCTTTTCCTGAGACATCTATCTCTAATAATCTTTTTTCTTGTTCTTTTGTGAATTTCATATTTTCTCCGGGTGTATAATAATATAACCTGCTCGGAGAATTTGTCAATCACTTTTCCGGTATTTTTAATTTTTTCAAGTTGAAACCCAACAACACTGAGGTGTAACCAGAATTAATCCAGATAACTTTGTATTCGTACTCAAAATATTCTTTTTCCGGAAAATTTACATACAAAGGGGTACGATCCACAAACACCTCAACGATAACGCCCAGCTCTTTTGTGCCATCGGCATAGTAGTTGTTGTTAGTAGGTTTATAATACACCAAGTCCCCTATTTTAAAATGTCCGATATTCATGCTTTTGTTACCGTCCGTAGTTTCCGTAATCAAACAGATGTTTCAAGAACTTCTTAACCACGTTGTCTTTGCAAATTACATTGTCCTCACATTCATAGAGCAACCAGCTGTATGTTGATTTCTCACGAGAAATTTTTTGCTTCAACTGTTCAATATATTTCTTCATTATCCCGTTAATCTCTTTGAGGTCTTTGGGTTTTATATTGTGTTTGTTGCATATTTCCAGCAATGTAGCCCAGTCCTTTTCATCATGGGCCTTTGCAAGTCTTTTAAACTCCACCTCATCGCCGCCAATATCCGGGTGACACTTCTTGACAACCTCTCGGTATAGTTTCTTAAAACACTTCATGTCCGTGTTATCTAAAAACTCTATCTTTTTTATAGCAACAGTGTCTTTCTCGTCGTGGTCTTGTTTTTGAGGAGAGGGTAAGATCTTATCAATCTTCTCTTTGTTTTCTTGGTTCATCTTCTCGAGATTAACACCCTCTTTTTCACAGTATTGTCTATAGTACTCTTCAAATTGCCAATGAGCTTTCTTCAGTATCTCTTTAACAAACTCCAGTTCCGATTGGTTGTATTGGAGCTCCATGGAGTATTTTTTAAATCTCTTTTCTTCTATAGACATACCTTAATTAGTCTAAATCTTTTGCTACGGGACTAAACTCCTTATAAGAATACATATCTTTTGGTGGTCGCTGCAGAACATCAACCGCGTCACCTCTCATAAACTCTACATATTCTTTCCAGTTTCCTATATTATAATACTCTACCTCAATAGTATTGGCTGTGTCGAGATCTAGATCAATAAACACATCATTCAACTCAAAAAACCTGGCGGACCATCTCTTTTCTAAGGGAAGTTTTGATCTTGGTATTCCTCTCTCATCAACAATTTCGGTTGTGTACATACCCGTTCCTTTGCGAACATTTCTTCGATACTTGATAAACTCTTCTTTGCCAAATGTAAAAGAGGTATACAGATTATCTTGTACTGTTTTTCCCTTTGACATTGTGTAGAAATTTTTGGTTGACTTTATAGTTTTACGACTTTTCCAGATTTGATCCGGTATAAAATATCCATATGGAAAGCTTACATAATATTTATCCGGTATTGTCCACTTTGATATTTGTGAAGACACCTTTAAACAAGAGAGTGCTCCGTACAAGACACTCCATGATAAACAATCTCTCTTATCTCGATCTTTTGGGTGAACAGGTACCCAGAATATAGGTATCCTCCTCCGAGTGTCACTAGTTCTTGTCTTTGTGTTGTAAAAATACATTGGATCTTCCACATAATCCCCAACAGTGTGTCTAACAATTGGAGCAATATCGTCATTACATATAACCCATATAGTATCGCATCCGGCATAGGCACACTCCACAATGGCTGCTTCTATCAGAGTGTAGTCTGGGGCGATTGGTAACATGCAATCTGGATATGCTAGATTGAAGTCTAAACTTCGACCTGCAATCGGGACGATTCCCGCAAGGTAGTAATTTGCCTGTGATGAAAAAGTTTTTTCGCTAAGTTCCATACGCTTCCTTTGTTTTTTCTCTTTTTTAATGTTTGATCAAATGTGAATTTTGGAATATAATCTTTTATTATTTCCCTGTGGGAGTGTTCTAACTTGATTGCATAGTATAAAGCGGTACCTCTTTTGTTATATCCGTTTGGTTTACCTCTCAACCCAGCCTCTTTCATCATGTTTAGCGTCTTAAGTCGACAAAAGCTTTCGGATTTTTCATAATTATACATCTCATCAATGTTTATCTTAGAATACGAAACTAGATCCTTGTGATAAGCTTTTTGACCTAGACGAGTTGATTTGTAAAAATATATGTATTTAACAAAATCTTCGTCATCTTCTAGGTGATCCATGCTCACCCTACAGCCGGCCTTAACATTGAACCAATCGTATACATGATAAAATTCCTCGTTTTCTTTGTCAAACGATATAAGCTCGTTAAATTCAACTATTGTTCGTGAATTGCCAATTGTCGTGAAGATCAAGCGATTACCTTCCTGTCTGGCATTTCTTATTGTGTTGGGCATCACGACCAACCCTGCCATTGACAATATGAAAGATAGGCGATCCCACATTTCACTCTTGTATATTTCTCTATTATGTTCATAGCCTAAAAATTTAAACTCGGAATCATACTTCATAGTCTCCAATTCAAAAGGCACTATGGGAGAACTTATCACTATTGGTGTTTCAGTTACAAATGAGTATAATAATGATTCCAGAGATCCGCCAAAAATTACCTTATCAAACTTAAACTCGACGGACACGCAAACCTCTCATTTTTATTTTTGCATCTTTATATTCTTTAGACTTTGTTGTTATTATAGTTTTGGCCTGCTCAATTTGTTTTTTGTGTTCTGGGTTTTTTGGTTCTTGGCGTGACAACATTGTTAGTTCTCCCACTTCTTTCTTGAGTGCCTCAACACGCTCTTTTGCCACCTCATACTCGCTTTTCCCAGCAACTTCCGGTTTGGGCATGTCTCTCAGGGTATAAACCAAGGAATACAAAGCATCACGATATTTCCCTTCCCAGCGATCGTACTTTAAATAAAGTTTTGCGAAATACTCCAATGCTGGTATGACTGCTTGGGATGATTCGTAAACCTTCATGGGATCTCCTTCCCATAGAGACTTGTGGTAATCTACCCACTTTACTATATTGGCGTCCAACTCTTCACGATCTTCTTTTTCAAAAGCTGCGCTGGGCAATGCAAGACCAGCGTCGCCGGGACCACCAGAATGATAAACCTCACTGCCTTGTCTTAGAGTGGATCTTCGATAATCTAAAGGGGTTCTTTCCGGCATCACGTATTGCTTTTTCTTGAGTAATCCTAATAGCTGCTCTGCTCGTCTTCTGAATTCCTCTTCGCTCTCGAAGTATTGATATCCCTTGCCACTTCCGGAAACACCAATCAAAAAGTGCAATTCACGATCACGCTTATAGATCGTATCAGCATCGTATACGTTATACTCTAGCTCTGGATCGACTAGGACACCTTCTAAAGTCCTAATTGCTCTCTCTGATTGTTTTTGCAGTTCCTTTTGCATAGTTGGCGCATCAACGTTTCCTGTTGTCAAAGCCTGTAGAATAATACCAGCAATATACAGATCATCTTGTCGAGATTCTTTTAGGAATCTTTTCCATTCATTTAATATCTTTTTCATTTTCTATCATCCTGTCTATAAACTCTTGGGGTACATCATTAATTAGTTGATCCCCAATCATTACATCGTATACCCAATAGAACAATTCGACAGTTTCTTGACACTTCATATAATTGCGTGGACTAGAGATTACTATACCCACTTTGGCTTTATTGTCTTGATCTCTCAATAGTAGTCCAAAGGAATTTAATAATATTAAGTTTCCCTTTTTATATTTTGCCTCCATAAATGCACTCCTCATATGCGGAGACTGATAACGGGTATAAATCCTTAGCAACTTCAAGACATGCTTTTGCAACCTGTACAATCTCCCACTGAGCACCTTCATGGATTCGTAAACTAATAAACTTTAAAAGATTATTCAAGTTTACTGTTCCATAGTACTCTGTATAAGTAGTTTGCGGAAGGACTCCTCTCGCTTGTTCTCGACAAACTCCACTATTTACCAGGTCTTCGAAGAGTGCTAGCGATTTTTCACAATGTTGTTTATATAGAACTGAGGCTTTTGGATATGAAGCTGGAACGAGGCCGTAGTTGGATGAGGATAGGACTTTAGGATCCACCAGATCATTCTCGTTGCTAGCTTGTCTGTTGCTTTTATGCTGTGTCCTGAACTCTTTGGGACAGTAGAACTGATAATTCTTGTCAGTGTATCTTCTAGAGATTTCATTGTAGCTCCAAGTACGATGCCTATGATGTTGGGACCTAACGAACATAGGTACGGTGAATTTAAATGTCACCCCGCAATGTTCCAAAGTGGATGTATGCCTGTGTTTTATCAAATATTTGATTAGCTTCTTATCTCTCTTATCTAGTTCTTTTTTGTTGGTACCAAAAGAAACTCTGGCACTGTTGACAATTGTCAAATCAGTACCATAGCTTTCGATTAGTTGAACTTTACCAATATTATCTCCGTATAAGAAAATCGTTTTGTTTTCTTTCTCGTGATTCATTTAAGCTCCTATGTTGTTGTGATTACCCAAAAAACGGGAATCCGAATCTCATGCCATTAATAGCACTATAATTGTCATCTTCATCTTTTAACTCTTCGTGTTTTAACACTGTAGTGGTAGCCACAGTTCCGGGGTAACGGCCTGATCCATCAGATTCATAATTCAATTTTCTGAGTTCGTATTCCATTGAACCGTCTTCCATTTTTTTTCCGTACACATAAGACTCTTGCTCAAATTGGCGGCACAACTCTTCCATTTGTTCCATGGATGGGTTATGTATGACATTGGATTTTTCATCGTTTCCATATTTACCGTCGATTGGAAGATTATCCATCCCTCTTTCAGACAAGACTCTGTTAAGCTTCTCAGCTCTTGCATCTTCTTCTTCTTGCGGCAATCCGCTTTGGGCCATAGGGTATTGTGCAGACATTATTCCAACACTTTCAGTTTCAGGATTACGTCCCTCCATGTTATCCATCAAGGAATCATAATCTCTCCCCAATGCTTCAGTTAAAACCATTTTGTTTTCTTTTATTGTCTCGATTATTAACTTTTTAAGTAATTTGCTAGTCAACTTCATTTAGAATACCTCCATATATATAATTTTCTAATACTAAATAGTGCATTCTTCCAAACACTTCAAGTTTATTCAACATTCTTTTTTCAAAAACTATTGTCTCGCCAACTTGTAAATTCAGTCTAACATCCGGCGAAACGTCCAGTACTTTACCTAGCGCATAAGGTTTCTCCGGCCTCTTATAGTCTGTTGGTAGCACTACAAGAGAATTGCTTTCTTGTTTTGCCTCCTCTATTAATTCTATTTCGATATGTCTATTGTATGCTTTAAATTTCATTATTTCTCCTATATTTCTTATATTGAATAGTTAATAACTCACAAATGTCCGTTGTTATTTATAATAATAAGTGCGAGTTATGGAAGTTCACACGTATCTGTTGTACAAAATTTACTGCCAACACCACCTTCATCAGTCATGATTCTAGAGAT
>UEXM01003333.1_pt1 | contig 10334 bp, 12 predicted proteins | sample 1796661 | NCBI WGS metagenome assembly UEXM01 (sample SAMEA4772469, study PRJEB27181) | metagenome
CATATACTGTTATATTTACATAGTGCATCATCGTGTCCTACATGATCAAATACAAGTGTATGCAACTGTGGATCGCAAGGCCCTGCTTCTAACAAGCGTTCAATATGAAAACATTGATCATCTTCATCAAAACAATGGTCATTGATCCAAATTATTTCTGGCTTTTCAAGTTGTTCACCATTATATTTGTACGTTGGTCCATGTAGTTCAATCATTTAATGGGCTCCTAATAAATGCAATATAATTTTATCTGCATAGTATGCATGCGTCAAAGGTCCTGGATGAACATCATCACTACCAAAGTCAAGAAAACTACTATCCCAGTCCAAGCCTCGTTTGCCGTGTATTAATAAAAAATTATCTAAATAACTAATTCTGCTGATTATATCTATTTCACAATGGCAACTAAAAATAACCAATCGTGCTCCTACATGTTCACAAAAATTAACAACACGTTCTATTCTTATAATATTTTTTTCCAATAAATTATCATCAACCAATGGCTTAATAAAATCACCAGTTGCATTCTTACTTGTCCAGTGATTTATTTGTTGATCCACAAAACTCATATACCTTGCATTGTTTGTAAGTCCCCAAACGACAAGATCACCAGAAGTAATATCGCTCCTTAATATTTGATCACTTGCCCATTCTATACTACTTCCGCCTTTTGTCAAACTAACAAGTGGTAAATTATAATGTTCAGATAATAATTGAGCATATCTTTGTCGTTTATCAGTTAAACTACTGCCATTTGCAGTACTACAACCAGCAACAAATAAATGTTTTTTTTCTGATTTACGTTTATCAATTAGTGGATGACGACATGTTTTTATACCTGTAAAAATATCAATATAATATTTTGTTATCCAAGCGGCACTATATCGTGAATCTACGGTTTTTCCATCACTCCATACTTCAGGAGGACTGAATATAATATTATCAGCTTTATCCATAATGTAATATAGATTTTCTATACTGCCTATATCAGCTAATGTAGTAAATGCATAGGCTGGCAATATCTGGTTTAAATTGTCTTTTGTAATTAATACAGGACTATTAGCGAGTTGTGTATTATCCGTATTAACATCGCCTACGTATAAAATCATTTAATGGACTCCTAGTGTTGTCTAGTTTACGTTGAATGTATTGTGCATAATCTAAATGTGCTGGTCGGAAAAAATGCCCACGTGGCTCAGTGGGATAACTGTGTCTAGTACAATAGCCTATAAATTCGTTTATTGGACCATTCAATGGGCGATATACTGTACTTGGATATGCAAAAGGTCTAATGCGTTTTTCATGTATACCGTCAAAGCTGTCAATATTAATAACTTTGGTGCCTTTGCTTTGTGCATACACATTTAAGGCTAGAATATTTTTCAGTTTATTATTAAATCCACGTTGTTGATTGCCTTCAATTGCAAGCCACTGTTTGCCGTAGTGTTCATACAGTTGTTTATCATCAATTTCAACACCAACTGGTATGCCCTGCAACAAATGTTTGCTAGGCTTGCGAACATAACTGTCACCTTCACCATAGTTGATTGGTACCCATTGTTTATGTGTAGGATGAAAGTATTCTCCTCTGTCCATGCCGGTCCAACAGGCTATGATTAAGTCAAAGTGTTCGTCGAGCTCGTTGTATATTCTAAACATAGCATCATTTGATCCACCCGAGATAGCATGGTTATGTGCAGTGTATCCTAGCATGTTTGCAAGAAGAACAGGATAACTGTTTTGTGCTCCGTATTCAGGATCCTCATGCATTAATGCACCAGCGGCATGCGAACAACCAAGTATTAAGGCGTTAGGCATGACATTACAGTCTTTAGTTTTTCAGGCCAACTGTGTAATAAACTGGCTAACAATTGTTGATTGTGTGTTGCTGCCTGTCGAAAACGCTGGTAATCATTGGGTGTGTACTTCCGGTCAATAAATGTTTCTAACTGATCAACTATCGCGTCGAGTCGGTTCCAGTCTATTTCAATTGTGTCATAGCTGACGTCAACATAATCATCTAGCACATCAAATCCGTATGTTTTTAACAGTGCTATACTTTTTCTTGAACAGTATAGTAACCATGGGCGTGGCATCTGTAATGCCCTAAATATTTTTTCGCTAAACACTATGACATCATCACGTATATATGTTTCTAATATCAAACTTACATTTGTATCAATTATACACTGTTCTAATGTGCCGTGTGCATTTACTGTGTCGTAATCACGTGCAAGATAACTTACTAATCCCTTGTCAAGTATGTTACGTTGTTTAAGTAGTGTAAACACTTGGTCCCTATCGCCACGTTCCCTATTCATAAAACAGTTGTAATCTATACTCGCATTGCGATCTTCATACTCAGGTTCAAAGTGCCACTGACCCCAAAACTCTGGTAACACACTTATTCTCTTACCAGTCGTGGGTTGTAGAGGATGATTATCTGTTATTTGTATATCAGCAGTTTCAACTAGATCAACAAGTCTACTTGCTAAAGTCTCATCATCTTTTGTAAACGTGTATGGAAAGCCAAAGTTATCTGCGTTCTGTGTAACTTTTGAGTATCCACAGGATAGTATATGTTCTGTAAGTTTTTTTACAGTTTGTATTTCTCTGTTATAAGAGATCCAAATTCCATCAGTGTAAGGTTCCATTGCTAATTAGTTATATGGAATACTGGCAGTACCCAAAAATTCAATGCACACATACAGTTTTGCCTCATGGTCCAGAAACTGATCCAATTGTTGCTGGCGAACACAATGGCAAACATGTATTGTTTTATGATCCAGCAGTACACAAAGCAAGAATACACTATAACAGAACAATTCAAGAGCAATGTGATTGGTTAAACACAAAAAATATTTGGTACGACACATTTAGAATAACAACTATTGTAAAATTGAACATCTATATTGATGATATTAAAGGACAAGGTGTAGTAAAGCCGATGTTGTTATACTATGATGGTAATGAAAAGTTTGGGCTACACACTGGTGAGAATCGTATGCGAGCAAGTGAACTAATTCCTGAACTTGATCAATTTGAAAGTTTTATCACAACACACATAAGACATGCTGATAAGTTCTCGCACCTACCGTACATAGAAAACTTTGAGCAGTTTACAGAGATATGCCGTACACCAATTGGTTGTCAATATCAGTTTACACTCACAGATAAAGATGCACCGTATGGTATGTATTGGTTTGAATATGATAGCGAAAAAACCAGAGCAGTTACACCAGGTTATGAATGGTGTGAGAAGGTGATGCAAAATTATCTACAGGCAAATGATATTACATTTACACCTGCATGGTTTAATACTTTGGTAAATTGGAAAGACTATGAATGAATATTGGCGTAATCCGCAGATAACATATACACAACCAACAAATGAATCTATTGTGACAGATCCACATTGTTTGTTTTATGATCCTTCAGTTCCTGTAGAAGCTATAAAATACCAAACACTACAAGACTTGTGTGCATGGGCAAATGAAAATATTGCAGAATACGGTTTAGAAAGTTTTTACACCACCCCACGCAACTATTATGACTTGGCTAATCTTGTTAAGTTTAACATGTGGATTAAGGATATCCGAGCACAAGGTATTGTTAAGCCCATGCTTTTAACCTATACCGGCAATTGGATCTATGATACAAATACTGGCGAAAGTCGATTACGTTGTTTGGAAATTATTCCGCACATAAAAACAGTTACCGCTTTAATTACCACGCATAAAAAATATGCTGATAGATTTACACATCTATTGGAAATAAAAAATATTGACCAATTATTTGAACTTTGTAACACACCTGTGGGTACAGCGTACACGTTCAAATTCACAGACCAAGAAGCACCTTATGGTATAGAATGGTTTGAGTATAGCAGTGAAAAGACTAGCAGTTGCATGTTACCTGATGATAAGTGCATACTATCTATACAGAACTATCTTAAAGAACACCCGTCGGTAGTGTTTTCTCCAGACTGGTTTTCAACAGCTGTTGATTGGAATCTCTATAAAAACTGTTGATCACTGCATCACGCCATTGTGTATTTCTATCTGTGTCACTAACTGTTACATCTAAATAGGGCAGACTATCGTTGCAATGTCCGCTGAAACCTTGCTTTGGCCATATATGCTTTACAGTCCATTGTTCTAAAAATAAATCTCTTATCAAAGGCTTTGGCACTGATCCTACTTTGTATTCAAATGGTAAGTTAAGTGCAAACTGCATCACAGGCTTTGCAAGAAATGGATTGCGTGCTTCGATACCATGAGCACCTGCTATCGCATCAACACCTCTTATGTCACACCCACTTATTTGATGCCAGTAGTCAGCAAGTAAAGTTGCTTGTCCAGCATGCTGATCGTAACTGTCCATACACCATCTCCACAACGGTGAGTCCACACTGTAAGGGCTGTTGTTATTGTAGTTTAGTTTTTGATATATATCATATCCACCAAACAGTTCATCAGCACCCGCACCTGTAAACAGTACACGTTGATTGCATGCACTTGCTATTGCCCATTGTCCAACAAAACTCCAACTTTGCACAGGCATTCGTGTACGTTCAATCACTTGTGTAAACAGTTCAGCCCACTGCTCTGCATCAATTGACAAATGGTGAAGACGTTGCATCTGTTCATCAGATAAAAAATCACGTATCTGATCAACAATATGATCTTTGCCCTGCATGTTGGTTGCATATAATTCTGGTGCATCTAAGTGGCTTAGTATTATGCTTGAATCAAGTCCGCAACTGTATGTAAGTGCATAGTCACAGTCGGGTGTCATTGTTTTAATTGTTTGCTTCCATATTCTGGCAAACTGTTCTTGTGCTTCTTGATAGGTACATTCAACTGGTTTGATCCAATTCCAAAGCATGTCAATGGGTTGACTTACTGTACCGTTTGTATATTCCCACCCTGGTATTGTTCTTGTTATACCCACATATGGTGTTTGTTCTAGCATGGTCCAATGGCGTGTGGCATAGTTGCCCTTGACCTTTGCTGGCGTTACATATTCTAGTATTGGTGCTAATTCTGAACACACAATAAGAATATCGTCATCTTTATATTGGAACAGTGTTTTTTCACCTTGTGGGTCTGCGCCATAACGTACTGTTGTGCCATTGGTCCAAGCCCATGCCCATGGACCCCATCCATGTGCTAAGCCACGTGCATTGCAATTAACGCAATCATCTACAAATTCAATATCGTTTGAATAGTTGCCTAGTTCTTTGTAGTTGTATATCTCGCCGTTGTATGCTAAGAAGTTTGTGTGTGTTTGTTTATAGTAATCATCACTACCGGTAATATGTAATACTACTTGTGCAATAAAGATACCGTTTTCATACTGATATCGTGTTCTATCAGGACCACGACTTTTGAGTATGCTTAATGCTCTAAGATGGTGTTCTAGTGGTAGTTCTTGTTTGCTTTTTACTAATAGGATACCACACATATCAACCTACACAGGTGCTTAAAAACTGTAGCATTTCACTGTTACGTGCCGCCCATGGAAGAACTAACACAGTTAGGATTCCTAATACATACCACATTGCATAAATCATAGTTGATACTCCATTGTTACGTGCCAAGCAGTACCATCTCGAAATTCATCTCTGCTGAACTGACTGTGTGCTATGTGTTCAAGCATGTCTGTTCTATCAAAGTTGGTTTTATTTTGCCAATGTTCCACTGCACTTTCTCCTAGTATTTCCACAGGTTTGCCTAAACAAAGTGCTTCTACTGCTGCCATACTATGATGTGTAATTACCTTGCGACTGCTACTTATCAACGGAACTATATCCTGGAAACGTTGTTGTCTACTTGCTCTACCTCCTGGCTTATCTCTAACCAATGCATGTGGATATTCTGCTAGTACTTGTTCACGCCACGTGTCGTAGTCTTTTCCAAACCAAGTGAACAGTTTATTAGGCAATGGCATAACCAGCAGGTCGTAATCTCCGTCTGTGTTCCAATCCGCCCAGCGGTCGTCTAATTCAAGTGTGTGTATTCTACTGGTACCAAAAGTACCAACACGTGTGTTTTGTAGTCTGTTGTAACTTATTCTATAATACCAAGGCTTCTTGTAGTTGTGATTGCCTATGTAGCCATTGTCGATATAAAAGAAGTTTATGTTGTGTTTTTTAATTGCTTGTTGTAGGTAGTTGTCAAATGGAGCACTAAACACAAGTGTTCTGTTGGCTTCGATATCCTCTGCACTGTTGATAATTTTACAATCATAATGCTCACATAGATAGGGAAACAACTGTTCTCGTATTCTTATGCTTTCACTTGGTATTTGGAATTGCACTACTTACTGTGACTTGGCATTTTGGTTTCTATAAACCAAACATGCTTTTGTAATTTAGGATGATACTTCTTTACACGTATCTTTTTACCTTCACGTATCATACTAACTGTTTTGTGTGCTAGATAATGATAGGTTGCATTTTCACGTTTTTCACCTTCAGGTATCATCCATGCTTTTGAATCTTTATTTTTCTTAGCTGCCATCTACTGTTCCTGTTATTGTCATTATACGTCTTGGTTCTACTCCTGCGTTTACACCACTATGCAGTGTGTTTTGCCATGGAGTAATATTGTACACATCGCCTGCACTGTAATTATGTACAACGTTCCGCTCACCTATAAAAAGTGCATGTCCAATTTTATAATCTCTGCAAGGTATCCACAAACGTTTCATAGATGCATCTTTTTCTAATCCAAGTTTACGTTTTGCACTGCCATATCCATCTGTGTGTGGTTCAGTAAAACTTGCTGGTGGATGTTCTAAGACTTTTATAAGCACCTCACCGGTGTAACCTTCTGAACTAAGAAAATCCTCAGGCAACCAATCGCGAAATGTTTCACTGGTATAAACATGATGGGCACAATTATCTAGGTTGTAATGTCTTTCTCCATCAGCAATCTGTTGTTTTAGTGCTAGATGAGGTGCTGGTGTTCTTTCGCAACCATCCTGTCTGTCAAGTCTATTGTTGAACCATTCCCAATCTATGTCAAGTTTAGTATGCGGATTTAACAAACTTCTACACCACGAAAGCCTTTTTTGTCAAGTGCTTCGCCAGTGACAGTGATTACTCTACGTGTTTCAACACCTATATTACCTGCACTGTGAAGTATATCGCCTGGTATCTCAAATACATCTCCTGCTTTATAATCTGTCATTACAAAATCGTCGCCAACACAAAGTATGTGTCCAAACTTGTAGTCAGTGCATGGTATCCATAATCTTTTTACAGGACCATCTTCTGCAAGATCAAACTTTTCTTTTGTGATGTGATAGCCATCCATGTGAGGTTGTGTAATAACACCAGGCTCGTGTTCAAGCACTTTCACTATTACACGCCCATCCATACCCACTGTGGGCCAAAAGTCTTCAGGGAACATATCTACAAAGTCTTCACTGACATATTCAGTGTAGATACTTGTTCCGTTATCAATATGTGCTTGATAATGATGTTCATCAACCTTGTAATTCATATTGTATGTCTCTTGTTTGAGAGGATTATTATATTCTGTTGGTTGTTTTACTACACCTTCTACTGCATCTATTCTCTTGTTGAACGCAGTCCAATCAATGTCCAAGTATCCTATTTTATCCATTTTCTTCCCCTTTTAATTTATTTAACATTTTGTTTGCAAGGTCTTTGTCTCGCAATTTTTTAATTTCTTCTACATGCCTATTGTGCACCGTGATTTGTCTTGTCTTTGTACCTTTGAACCTGACTTTTTGCCAATCATCATAATCTAAACCTTGGTGTTTCACTTTACTAATATTTTCAAAACCATTGGGTATAAGTTCTTGTTGAGTGTAAAATTCTAGACTATCAATGTCAATGAACCAGGCAAATTTGCCTTGATTTGCAAAGTCGACAAATCCATTGTTACATTCAGGAAATATCTCTAAAAACTTTTTCATACACTGTGCATACCTGAAAACAATGTCCCATCTATCTGCTACTAAAAAACTTCCTTTTTCAACCGGGTATCTGTCATGTTTGCCTAACTTTAGATCGGCATTGGCTATGTCAGGTCTATTGATTACGTAATTTAATTCGTCTTGATCATAAAATTTGAAAAATGATAATGTGTCTTCTGAATCAAAGTTTTTATTTTTAAATATATAAGAACGATACAGTCTGCTTTCTTTGATCAAGGTCTTTACATTGCCTGGGTGAGCCCAATAGTAAATTAGGTTTAGTAAACCACCTCTGTCGTTCATTGCACTATCTAAAAATGTAACATACCAACGTCTTTTATAATAAACCAACTGTGGTTTGTCTTTGCCTATAATAAAACAGCCACGAGGGTTCATGTCTAATTTTTTGTCTATATTTTTTGGCACTCCATAATCATAAGGAGTAGCACCATTATAAAAATTTTCAATTTGCAATGAGCTCATTGGCTCTATTATTGTTCCACATTGTGGACGGTTGAAAAATGCATATTCGTCCGACCAATGTTTAAGTAGTTCGTCTTCATGAGGATATAAAAAAGTTTGTTTATCTATGTGTTGAGAATATTTGTACAAACTTGGAAATGAATTTTCTCTGTATTCTTCATTGATACGATCATCAGTATCATAACTGAAATGTGTAACAGTTTCATCTATTTGTATATTGTTGTCAATAAAATCCATCAGTATTGCATGACTGTCATATCCTCCACTGTATAATAGTGCAACATGTTCATAGTCTGACTTCAAACGTTTTATAAAATCTAAGTTATAATTATAATTCATGTCGAGAGACTTATCTTTAAGAGTCTCTCTGAATTCTGCGATCAGTTCAGGTGCAGTAATAAATGGCAACCAACAGTTAAACTCTTTTTCATACCATCTAGCAACATATACATTACCCAATCGTTTGCCTTCGGGTGTTTCCCAATAGAAAGCAAAATTCATCTTTCTGGCTTGGGTATCGCCAATGTTGACTAGTTCTAGTAACTTATCTCTGTACATGTTTTTGTTCCGTTACAACGCAGAAATAGTATGACGAGAATTACCCGTCATACTATAAATTTAGATAGTAGTAAACTTCTATTGTAGTTTACCAGCTTTCCAGTTAGCAACTGTGTCTGTCTTAACGCCACCTGGCATCCAATCAGCAGCATCTTTCCACCAATCTTCTAAACCAAGTCCACGTGCTTCTAGTTCAGCAGCAGTTGGAATGAATGCAGTACCATAATACTTCTTAAGGTCTGGATCATTTGACATCATATCTGCCATTACTGCTTTAGTATCTGCCTTCTGTGCTTCGTTTAATTTAATACCCATTACAACTGGAAATTCAACTAAACTTGATAGTCCCCAATTTGGAAACAAATCAGCAAATTTTGCAGTACCATTTACACCACCTGTAGTAGCAAAACAGTTTAAGTCTGGAGTGTTAATTTCTCTTGCAGTATAACCTAAATACATTAGATCAGTATCGCCTGCTAAGAAACCTTTAAGTGTATTTGAAGAACCGTTGTATGCAACCTTCTTCCACTTGTTTCCAAACTGTTTTCCTAAGTCGGAGAAATCATCTGGTAAGTTGTTAAAAGTACCAATTGTAACACGATCTTTTGCTTTGATCCATGCAACTATGTCTTTTAAGTCTGTACCAATATTGTCTGACTTACGAACACACATTGCATTTGATCTGTAAAAGAAAGGAGTTACATAACTTACATCTTTAGTAACTTCTGGTGCAATAAAACACTTCTTTCTAACTACATCAGCAATCCATGATGAACCAGACTTAAAGTAAAATCCAGGACGATCAGTACTTGCAATGTACTTTTTGTTTTTGAAACAGTTAGCAGTGTGTACTAACTTACTGTCATAGCCTCTTTCAGTAAGAGCCTTCTGTAACATAACACCCTGTTTCCAGTTGTTACCTGTATTAGAAGATGCAACGATAACATCTAAGATCTTCTTTTCTGCCATTGCAGGACCTGAAACTCCTGCAAAAATTGTAAGTGCAACTACTACTGCACTTAGTCTTGATAGTAAGGTCATATTTATTTCTCCGTTTTATGCCTAAGTTAAGTTAATAATGTACAACAGTTAAGGTGTGTTGTCAACCTTACATTTGGCTGAATTAACCAAAATGCAAATTATATAATACGTTTGAACTCATCATCAATTTATCTTGCAATATAAATGCAATCAACAGTATTAATGTTTCTGTTCTACGTAAAATATATCCCAATGGTAATAACAACGCCATTACCGTAAAGTGATACCACATGTCATACTGTGTAAAAACTGTTTACAATACAAGGCAAACAAAAAATACTCCTATGACAAAACACATGTAT
>UEXM01003334.1_pt1 | contig 10331 bp, 13 predicted proteins | sample 1796661 | NCBI WGS metagenome assembly UEXM01 (sample SAMEA4772469, study PRJEB27181) | metagenome
CACTTAAAAGAATAGAGAGCGAGGCTAAGGCACTAAAAAGAATGAAGCCTGCTAGAAGAAAGAGATTAGAGTCAGAGCTTAGAGAAAATGGTATGACCATAGAAGACTTTGCTTCTATATACAGAGCGGGTGGAAATAAGATTGACATAATCAATGATGATTTCCTCAACACAACCATAACAAAGAGTGATGGTACACAAACAAGAGTAAGAGATTTGATGTTGCCTTGGATGCGTAAAATGATAACTGATGTTGCTCTTGAACCACTGGCTACTAACAGACCACTGTGGATGTCAAACCCTGACTATCAATTGTTCTCACAATTAAAATCTTTTCCTATATTATTTGGCAATACAATTGCTAAAAGAGCAATAAGAAAGATGAATCCAAAAAGCTGTACAGCAGACCTGATGGGGCAGATGTCTACTCTAGCTGCAATTGGAACAGCACTAGGTGCTGCTGCATTAGCCATGGCAATTAAGGATGAGATTAGGGGCAGTGACTATGAGCGTGACCCTCTTGATTTAGTAGGTGCTATTGGTATACCGTTGGTTGGTGAGACTTCACTGGCCTCATACATGGGTGGTCCTGTTGTTGGTACTCTTGATGACTTTATAGCATCTTTATATGGTGAAGGTCTTGCAGGTACAATGGCTAAAGGACCTGAAGAATTTTATGATTTAATACTTAGAGGTAGTCTTGGTGCTCTAGGTGCAGAAGCAGTAGGAGATGACTAATGCCTAAAGTATGTGCAATGGGTACGGGTAATGGATTCATGGAGACACAGGTGTTTCCTGAGATGCAAAAGAGCATAGACAATGACATAGAAATGGCAGAGAAAGGCTATGACTTAAGCAAGTCTGGAGACACGCAGGTTTCTAATACTGTAAGTACATATAGAAAAGTAAAGGACAAACATTTTAAGGATGTGCCTGCTGGAGACATACTTGATTATGGTGCAGGGCTAGGCAAGGCATCTGATGAAATGGGCTTTGATTCTTTTGAGCCATTTCCAAAGGGTGGGTTTACACCTACATACACAGACGCATCTCAAATTAACAGAGAATACACTGGTGTGATTAATAACGCTGTATTAAATGTATTACCTAGACAACAGAGAGTTGAGGCAGTTAGGGGTATAGGCAAAAGCCTAGCTGTTAATGGTAAGGCTGTTGTTATGGCTAGAGGCATAGGATTTTTAAAGAGTCTTGTCAACCCAAAACCTTACGAAGATGGAGTAATTACTGGTAAGGATACATTCCAAAAAGGATTTACCAAGCAAGAACTAATAGACTTCATAAGGTCAATTCTTGGGCCGAACTTTAAAGTTTCTGGAACATCTTCTGGAGATGTTGGTGTTATTGTTACTAGGTTGCAATAGCATTAAGTAGTTTATTTATATCTACTAGGTGTAGCTTAGATGCTTTGTTGTCACCACCATATACTGTAAAAGGTTTCATCTCTTCGATTACTTTGCGTAGCTTGTCTGTATTAAACACAAGACTAGCACACAACTCATTGTCTTTAACCAAATTGTGTACCCAAACATCAGCCTCTGTGCTGGCCAACCCTGATGGCTTACCATAGCTTTCAACTTCAATACATATGTTTCCTGTCTTGGCCCATGTGTCTCTCTCTGTTTTAATCTCACACTTCTTAGCACCAGAGAACAACTCATCTACATACTTCTCCCACTGCTGACCAAACTCTAGGTCAACATCAAACTTTCTTAATTCTTTAATGTCTTTACTTTTATTTAAGGACATATCTCCTCCATTTTAAATTCTATGTGGCCAGTATCAGACCAATATTTTCTTGCTCTAATCATTACTATCTGCTTGTCATTGTTATAGTATTTACCTTCTAAGCTATCTAGTGTAGCTTTAACATAGTTATCTAAGTCTGCATTGTTGTCACAGTGCTTACCTTCTTTCTCTTTTTTCTTTTTCTTGGACATGGTTTTAGGTAGTTGGACATAAAAGTCTAGCTTTACATACAGCAAACCATCTGTTGGTTCTGCTTTATATTTCTCAAGCAACTCTCCAAATTCTTTTCTGAATTGTGTGTACCTCTTTGGAAAGTATGTAGACCAGCGTGTTACTCTTGCCCTGCTAGCTACCACTGGTGCTATTGGGAAGGTAATCATTTAAGTAACTCCTCTATTTGTTTCTCAATAAAGAACCTAGCTTTTCTTAAGTCTTCAATTTGTCCATCACCTTTGTGCTTGTGCTCCCAGCGACACAAATATTTACACGCACTTGCGGTTAGGTAATTCATATTCTGGTCTATTATAAAATCTATTACTTCTATCTTTCCTTTAGTGTAATGACTCGGTGAGTTGACTACATCACCTACTTGCTCCAGTCCCTTTTCCATAATTCCCTCGGCTTATTTGCTTTGTTTTTCTTTTGCAATTCTTGGTAGAGTCTAGCAGTCTTGTCCAACTGAACAAGACCACTAGGTTTTTTGATTGGCTTACTTGCCCCCACTCGTGATGTCTTTATCGAGTAGTTTCCAGATAATACCAGCAGCAATTATTCCTGCTAGTCCTGCATTGCCAAGTGTCCATACTATATCAAGTATAGAGCCGATTACATTTCCTGTCAGGAAGGCTACCTTCTGACCAAAGATAATCTGCAATACAATTGATAAGCTAATCAACTTGATGCCTACGTCTATTGCACCATCTGCACCGTTCTTAATTTTCTCTAACATTTTTACTCCTTTATTATTAAACACAATGTGCTATACAAGCCACCCTTTTCTGAGTGCGTCTAGGAACATAACAACATACACTAGACACCCAGCAGAAACTATGCCTGCAATAAAAAATGCAGTCTGTACTATTGTTTCTAATTTATCTTTCATATACCTCCCGTTATATTGATAACTATTATTTGTAAAACAAGTATCAGTATTATACCCTCAATCATTCCGTGTCCCTCTCTTCTTCAACTAAATCAACTAACTCACACACACTACCAGTACAAGCAAGAGTCTTAGTTCCCACTGTCTGGTCAGTAAGTTCATACTCACTAATCAAATCCCAGTCAACTGCCTCAGGCATTTCACTAAGCAACTTGTCGTGTGTTTCTTTGTCACACTCTTCGTATGGTGCTTGCTGGTATGTGTGGTCTGAGTGTGGTAAGAAACTAACTCCACTTACCTCATCAAAGTGTTTGTATACCCAAGCTCCTACTTCCATCCACTCGTGTTCTCTAACACTTATGGTTACACTAGGCTTGTGCTCACAGTAGTACCTTTGATACATAAGCCACAACTCTAGCTGTTCAATAGCATTCCTTTCGTTTCTAGTAACAGCACCATCAGGAGCCTTCATAGGAAACGAGAACACCTTGACACTGTTAGGTTTCATTACATCATTCTCAGCAGGTATGCCTTGGTCTTCCATTAGTCTAGCTATAGGGTCTTTTCTATCTGCCCTAACTCTGCGTATATAGTAGTCACTGTGTCTAGTATGTACACCACTAGCACTGTCAACCAACTGACTGACTGTACCACTAGGCTTGATGGCTGTGGTTGCAGTAGACTGACTAATGCCCAACAGCTCTGACCAATGCTCATTAATTTTGACTGTCTCTTTTCTTAGGTCAGACAGAAAGTCAGGCAAACTTCTTTTGCCATAGTAACCTCTGTCCTCACTACTACCATTCATAAATGCATTGTCCATTATGCCAGTCAATGATACACCAAGTAGTGCTTCTTCCTCTGTATTGTGTACCCATTTAGGGCGAAGTCTTTTAATGTTCGTAAGACTTGCTTGAAACGTGCCTAGTATGGTGGCTAATCTTGTCTTACGGAGGATATCTTTTTGTGTGTCTTCTGCACGCACCACTACCTCTGTTAAGTTACAAAACTGGCCATCTCTTAGGATGATTTCACTACAAGGATTACAACCAAACTCATGGTCAGTATCACGTCTACCTATAGATGCTACTTGTTTGATTGCTGCTTCTCTATTAAAGATGCCACGCTCACCTGACTTGGACTCATACAAAGAAGTCCACTCCTTCATAAAGATTCCTATGTCCGGCTTCTCTGTATAGCACACACTGTTGTTACTCAGTGCCATCTCAGGTGTATCACTCCACCACTGACCAGACTTGGCACTACGCATACGCTCGTCAGTAAGGTTACTAAGTGAGATGAGTGCAGACCTACGCACACCACCTACTACTACAACCTCTGCTATCTTGCACATCATACGATGACACTCATAGCTAGTTAGCTGTCTGCCTACTGCATCTTTAAATAGATTAGTAGAGAAGTTAAACAAGTCAAGCAATGGCTCTGGTCCACTGGCCCTGCCACCAAAGGTAGCAAGCCTTGCACCCTTAGGCCTAATCTTAGAGAAGTCCCACTTAGGCATCTCTCCGTTGTATAGGTATGTAATTAGTTTTCTAAACGCAGACTGCCAGCCTTCCTTGCTGTCTTGTACAACTACAATGTCTTCTACATCAATCATTTCTTCTGGTACTTCTGGTAGCTTTCTAATAAACTGTCTCTCTACACTAAAGCCTACACCAGTACCATGCATGAGTACATACAAACACTCATCAAATGCTTTGGGATGGTCTACGCTTAGGTAAGCACAGTTATATCCTGCAATGTTGTTGTCTTTAAGTGCCTTGCCAGCAGTCATCAAGGCTCTCATGCTAGGCATAACTTCTAGGTTAAGCACTGCATCTTCAAGAATCTTACGAGTCTTGGGTACTAACTCTTGGTTAGTGTTCTCTCTTAGGTGCTCCTCCATAAAGTCGAAGTACCTAGCTACTGTTTCTTCCCACGTTTCTCTTCTGTTCTTTTCAGGTAGCCACCTTGCATACCTGCTAAGAGCAATAAAGTTTTGGTAATCAGTTGGTAATTTTTTCATTCATCCTCCAGTGGTTCTATCTCTATGTCTACCATCTTGTCACCGTTGTCATCTAGATAGTCTCTATATTTTAATCTTCCTGTTCTATGCATAAGAACAGCATCAGTAATTCCTTTTTCATATGCTCTCTTGTGTGTGACATAAATGCCAACAGCACCTAGCAATATGAAAGACAGACTTAGTTCTATGTAGTCCATGTACTCTCCTCAAAGTCCTCAAGAAACCTGTCTTGTTTTTCTATTAGTCTCTTTTCAAAAGCATCCAGTAATTCTTGAGGTTCAATCTCTAGCTCGTCACATATAAGGCACACATCATATGTTGATGCGATGTATGCCTTTAGTTCTGGTAGTTGTTTCAAAAGTTGGCTCCGTTTGTTACAAAGTAATTAGTTATTTTGCCAGACGGTATAGGCCTAGCTTCTAAACTACCAAAGCAATCCTCTTTAAACCCACAGAACGCACATGTCATGCATAGCTTTTCTTCTGTCTTAGCTTTGTTCCAAGTTGTAGCGTTAGCTAGTCTCATAGGTGGTGTGTCTGATTCCATCTTAGCTTTCAAGTCAACGATGTAAGTGTCTATGTCTTTCTCTAGTTCTTGCTCACATAACTTAAGTGTTGATTTGTTTTTATTCAAAGCAAGGAAGTATCCTTTCTTTCTCTTGTCTCCTTTACCATAAGCAGACAGTTGCTTGATGTAACCAAACGCATCGTCAGCTATGCCTGACTCTTTGAATTTGTTTTCCCAAGACCAAGCACTTGCTGTCTTGATGTCAACTAACTCACCATCAATCGTACAATCCTGGGAACCATTGACACCTTCAATCGTGTGTTTCTTTTGCTGGTCTGTTACTGTATGTCCTGATAGTTTAATCAAAGCTACAAGCACAGCCTCTAGTACATGACCTTGTAAGAAAGTCAGGTATACCTCACCCTTGATTGGTTCAGGGGTGTGTCCTTTGTAGCTGTACCACTGTGCTCTTTCACACCTACCTATACCAGACATACGCAAACCTCTGTTGTCTTCTCTTGGTGTGAATGCATCTCTGATTGCATCTTCTACTTCCCTGCCTGCCTGCATTGCAATAGAGTTCAAGTCACCATCGTACTGCTTGGACTCCATGACATTGTAGATGTCAGGGATTAGTGTGTTTATAGACTTCATAGTCTCTTCTCCTCTCATTAAAATTAGTATGTATTTTACCCTATAGTCAGTGTGTCTCGTTCCAAGTTTTACCTATTTTATACTCACCTGTAATCGGGCAATTTAATTTGTAATAGTTAGTAGTGTCTTCCATTGCTTTAACCACTAGCTTGCCTACTGCATCTGCATCTGATGAGTCACACTCTATCTGTATCTCATCATGTATCACACCTAACTGCTTGTATTCATAGTCCTTAGCAAGAGAATGAAATATAACCCACGCTCTCTTGGCTATGATTGAGCCTGCACTCTGCAACAAGAAGTTCAGTGCTGAGTGTGGACTACGCACATGTACCTTGCGACCATCAAGTGTCTTAATCCAGCCACGCTTGCTAGCTTTCTCAATGCGTACTCTTAGGTTACGCAGTGCCGGTGTGTTTTCTAGAAACTGTGCCTTTACTTTCTTACCCAGTTCTTTTCCACCACCACATATGTTTCCTATCAAGAAGTCACCGCCACCATACAGGTAAGCATAGATGAATCGCTTAGACTCATCACGAGTGGCAAGTCCAGCAGCTTTTTGATTGGCTGTGTGTATGTCACCACTGAGTATTTCTTCTGTGTAGTTGTCATCTTTCATGTAGTGGGCAAGACATCTCAGCTCCAGTCCACTGAGGTCAGCACCTACAATTACTTTGTCATCAGGAACAGTAAACAAACCACGCATCTCTTGTCCGTACTCCTTGTTACTTGCAGTAACTTGCTGTAAGTTCGGGTTACTACTAGACATGCGGTGCGTGACAGTTCCCATGGTGTGCACTCTGCTATGTATTCTTCCTGTTGTGTGGTTGTACTCATCTATCCAACTGCTGACCTGACCCTGTCTTTTCTGTAGCATCAAGTACCTAGCTATCAACTTGGCCTCAGGTATGTCAACATCCTTGAGTGTACCCTCGTCTACCTTTGGCAGTCCTGTGTTAGTAAACTCTTTAGGTTTCCAACCATAGTGCATCAAGTACCTGCCCACCTGCTGTCTACTACCTAGATTAAACTCAGGGTAGTGCCAGTATCCATAGTCATCATCATCATTGGTGTGACACTGTAGGTCCACCTCTGCCTGATATGCTACAGTTCTGCCACCACCTTTCTTCCACCTGTTCTTGACCGGTGTCTTGCTTTTCCATACTGCAAGTGGCGTGAATGTCTTGTGTACTTCCTCTTCCACACTACGCAAGTCCTCATTAATATCTTGTAGCAACATCATTGCACTATGAAAATCAAAGTGCCACCCGTTGTTCTCTTGTTGTGTGCAGTGTTTCTTTGTAGCATACTCAAGCTCCAGTGCATCTTGACTCAGTTCCTTTAGCTTTAGTCTTCTGTATAGCTTGGTTGTTATCTCGGTGTCTCTTATACAATAAGACAACATCTCTTCACTGAACTTAGACCAGTCTTCGTGGTCTCCCTTGTCAAATCCTAAACGCTCACCCCAACTAGCAAGTGAGTGGCCACCATCTCTGCGTGGCTCATCTAACTGACTCATCACCAATGTGTCCTCTACTTGGACATCACTAAAGTCTATGCCACACAATCGAGTCAGTACTGGAACATCGAAACCAATGCCATTATGGAACACGAGACAGTCTACCTCTGATGCCATCCAAGGCTTAAACAAACCTAGGGTAGTACCTGAAAAGGTAATGACCTGTCCCGAGTCTACATCTTGCACAGCTATACACCATACAACACTAGGGTCTAGTCCATCTGTCTCTATGTCACAACTAAAAGTCCGCATCGCCACCTCCATCGGCTATAGGATTGTGTCCTTTCTCTAATCTACCAGTCTCACCATTGAAGTATGCCCAGCCTGCTTCACCAGTCTGTCCAGTCCTTCTCATCTTAGGCACTCGTATCCTAGTAGAGTTCTTCTCGTACTCATCCTCTGCCAACTTGTCTCTTGAGAATAGTATGTTGGTATGGCATGCCTGTGGTATAGCACCACTACCCTTGACATCATACTCACTAATCTTATGAGGGTGGGAGCCATCGTCAGGCTTTCTTGTATGGGTAGACAGTATGACTGTAGCCTTTGTCTCCTTGCACAGCTTAATAAATCTATCCATAACTTCCTCAATGTTCTCGTTGCTCAGGTTCTTAATGGCAGTATGTAGTGGGTCTACAAGTATAACAGTACAGCCCACTCCCTTGATGAAGTATCTAATCTTGGCAAACATTTCTTCCAAGTCTATACTACCACCACCGTCATTATGTAATTGTATTTGTGAGCCAAATCCTATGTCAATAGCGTTGTCCATAATACCATCAACATCTAAGTCATTAGGCTTGGTCAACTGCATATTCTCACCAGTGTGTACACTCACCACCTTTCTAATGGTCTCGTCTATGTTATCCTCAACCATGAAACAACCTATCTTTTCATCCGTCTTGTATGCAAAGTGGTAGATTAATTCATTAAGTATGGTGGTCTTACCTATACTGGTGTGTGCAATGATACTAACTAACTCACCTCTAGCTACACCACCACGCATCATCTCATTAAGATTACCAAACGAATCGGGCAGAGGTATTAGTTCTGTATCCCGGTAGTTCATCATGGCATTACGCATGTCCTCGATAGTAGCCACACCACTCACAGTGTATGGCTTGGCATCATTCCACCACTCATCATAGAATGCTTTGCCATCACCACTCTTTAGGTAATCACATGCATCCTTGTGCTTGGCCAGTGTAAGTATCTTACATTTATTTGGACCAAGTATAGGTGCTACCAACTTCGCAGCTTTCCTGCCTGACTCATCACTATCAAAGCACAACACTACAGTCTCAAAGGAATCAAGCCATTCAAGGTTAGCCTTGATGTTATCCACACAATGGGAACCATTAACCACACTAACACAAGCAAACTTAGAGCCAAACATTTCGTAGCTAGCCATAGCATCTAGTTCGCCCTCACATATGGTAACAAACTTACCACCTGCTCTGAACAAACTCTGACCAAACAGCTGGTTTGTTGCATCGGTCTTGCCTGCCCCAAAGAATTGCTTGTTGGCTACTATCCTAGTCTTTACACCCACCATCTCACCTTTCTTGTTGTGATTAGGGTAGTGGTGTTTGATTATCTTTCCCTTGCCATCCATCTCTGACTTGACCTTGTACTTCTCAAGTGTCTCGGCTCTTAGCTTTCTATCAGGCAGTGCATAGTAATCACCTCTGTTGTACTCTGCCAACCAGTCTTTCTTCTTGGTAGTCTCTGCTACCTGTACCTTTTCTTTGTGCTCAACAAATCCGTGTGTGTTACAAGCATAGCAATGTGTCTGTCCATCTGAATAGACAGCCATGTTATCCTTGCTAGTGTCACCACCATCCTTAGCACAGTCGGGGCACTGCTCCTTGCGGAGTAATTTATTTTCCATATTTTCTCCCTTACTAAAATAATAAAGGGCATCCGAAGATGCCCCTGTTTAACAGCCTAGTCAGAATTAGAATTCAGATGGGTCAAAGTCCTCAACTCCATCCGCCTTCTCTTCTACACGAATAGCCTCCAAGTAGGTGTACTCGCTGTAGTCTCCCTTACCCTGCTTGACTCGCATGGATACAGTATCTCCATACAAAGATAAGTGACCAACACCAACCTCTTCCTTGTCTACATTGTAAATCTTAGGTCGGTCAAAGTCTATCTTCCTGCGACTAGTAATCTGTACATTACCATCATACTCATTGGTCTTCAAGCCTGCTTTCTCAGCCAGTTTCTTACCTGCCTTATCCAACGCAATGGTCAGAGCATATCTCTCTGTACCTTTGAAGTTATCGGGCTTAGTTACATGGTTGAATACAACCTTACCAGTTAGTGTCATTGCTTCTGACATATACATCTCCTTTATAATTAACATCAATGCCAAGCAATTAAATGCTTGACCCTACTAGCAGTATTAATACCACTAGAAGTGCCACAGAAAAAATGGAAGAAAAACTGTAGCACTTCTAGAGATACTAACTAGGTACACCTAGAATATATACTATATACTACTTACTAATAGTAACATCATAGGCATACCTAGTATATATACTAAGTATTATTATATCACAGGTTTCTTTGTATCCACCTATCTTTATTCTTTATATAATCATTTAGTAGTAGTTCACTAAAGTCCATATGCTCTCGCTTATATTCTTCGCTCTGCATTATAGTATCTACTTCATTACTATCGTACTCACCACCCTCGAAATCGTACTCATCCTTGTTAGCATATGTACGCTCAACACCATTTATATCAGCCAT
>UEXM01003335.1_pt1 | contig 10330 bp, 12 predicted proteins | sample 1796661 | NCBI WGS metagenome assembly UEXM01 (sample SAMEA4772469, study PRJEB27181) | metagenome
GGGCGACACCACGGAACCGGAGGAAACCCATGACTAGAGAACGCCGCATTCCGCCACCGGACCCCAATGCTCTGCGCACCCAGTCGCTCATCCTGCGCACCACCGGCTTTTTCCTGCTGCCGCTGCTGCTGCTGTTCGCCCTGTTCCTGCTGCTGCGCGGCCACAACGCGCCGGGCGGCGGCTTTATCGCCGGGCTGGTAGCGTCGGCGGCCATCGCCGTGCACCTGTTTGCCATGAGCGAAGCCGGTGCCCGGCGGGTACTGCGCGTGGATCCCCGTGACCTGTTCGCCTGGGGGCTGATTCTGGCACTGGTGGCGGGGGTGCTTGGTCTGTTCAGCGGCCAACCATTTCTCACCGCCCACTGGCTGACGGTCAGCCTGCCGGTATTCGGCGAGCTGAAACTGGGCTCGCCACTGCTGTTCGACCTGGGGGTGTTTCTGGTAGTGGTCGGCACCGCCAGCACCATCATCATCAACCTGGCGGAGCAAGACACATGACCAGCCTGATGGCCCTGGTGGTGGGCGTGCTTTACGCCGCCGCCATCTACATGATGCTGCGCCGCTCCATCGTCAAACTGGTGATCGGGCTGGTGCTGCTGTCCAACGCCGCCAACCTGCTGATTTTCACCGCCGCCGGCCTGCGCCGGGATGCCCCGCCGCTGGTGCCGGATGACGCCCAGGTGCCCGCCGGCCTGGTGGCCGATCCGCTGGCCCAGGCACTGATTCTCACCGCCATTGTGATTGGCTTCGGGGTGCTGGCCTTTGCGGTGGTACTGATCCGCCGCGCCTACGAAGTGGTGGAAGCGGATGACATGCACCAGATGCGGGATACCGACACATGAACCTGCTGGTCATCCTGCCCATCCTGATTCCGCTGGCGGCGGGCGCCCTGTCCCTGCTGGGCCGACGCTCCCTGCGTGTGCAGGCCGCCTTGGCCGTGATCGGCAGCTTCACCCTGGTGGCCAGTGCCGTGGCGCTGTTGCTGGCCACCTGGGAACAGGGCCATATCGTCAGCGAACTGGGCCGCTGGCCGGCCCCCTTCGGTATCGTGCTGGTCAGCGACCTGCTGGCCGCCATCATGGTGTTGCTCAGCGCCGTCACCGGCGCCGCCACCGCGTTTTATTCCCTGGGCAGCATCAGCATTGCCCATCGCAAGGGCGGCTACTTCCCGCTCATGCACCTGCTGCTGGCCGGGGTCAACGGCGCCTTCCTCACCGGCGACATCTTCAACCTGTATGTGTGGTTCGAGGTGATGCTGGTGGCGTCTTTCTCCCTGCTAATCCTGGGCGGCGAGCGGGCGCAGATGGAAGGGGCCATCAAGTACGTGACCCTCAACCTGGTGTCCTCCGCCCTGTTCCTGTCCGCCGTGGGGCTGCTCTATGGTTTGGTGGGCACCCTCAACATGGCCGACATCGCCGTGAAGCTGGGCGAAGTGGATACCGGCATGACCACCGTGATCGCCATGCTGTTCATGGTGGCCTTCGGCATCAAGGCCGCCGCGTTCCCCTTCTTCTTCTGGCTGCCCGCCTCCTACCACACCCCCCAGGTGGCGGTGTCCGCCTTGTTCGCCGGCTTGCTCACCAAGGTGGGCGTGTATGCCCTGTTCCGGGTCTTCACCCTGATCTTCGGCATGGATGACCCGCTGATCCATCAGGTGCTGCTGTGGGGCGCCGGGCTGACCATGGTCACCGGGGTACTGGGCGCCGCCGCCCAGTTCGAATTCCGCCGCATCCTGTCGTTCCATATCGTCAGCCAGATTGGCTACATGATGATGGGCCTGGCGCTGGCCTCGGTGAGCGTGCTGGCCCTGGCCGGCGGCATCTTCTACATCATTCACCACATCATCGTGAAGGCGAACCTGTTCTTTGTCAGCGGCCTGGTCTACCGCCTGCGCGGCAGCTACGAGCTCAAGCAGCTGGGCGGCCTGTACCGGGACAAGCCCTGGCTGGCGCTGCTGTTTCTGATCCCGGCCCTGTCCCTGGCCGGCATGCCGCCGCTGTCCGGGTTCTTCGGCAAGTTCATCGTAATTCGCGGTGGCGTGGAGGCCGGCGCCTGGGCCCTGGTCGCCGCCGCCCTGGTGGTGGGCTTGCTGACGCTCTACTCCATGACCAAGATCTGGGCTGAGGTATTCTGGAAAGCCGCCCCGGAAAACACGCCCCCCGCCGCCAGCGGCAGCAACACCCTGCTCTATGCCACGGTGACCGGCCTGGCGCTGATCACCGTGGCCATCGGCCTGGGCGCCCAGCCGGTGCTGGTACTGTCCCAGGCCGCCGCCGAACAGTTGCTGGACCCGAGCCTCTATATCACTGCGGTACTCGGAGAGGCGCCATGAGCCCGTTGAGCTGGAATCTGATCCTGGCCCTGATCTGGGCCGCCGTCACCGGCAACTTCAGCGGCGCCAACTTGCTGGTGGGCTTTGTACTGGGCTACCTGATTCTCGGCTTCGCCCTGCGCGACGTGCCGGACTTCGCCCGCTATCGCAAAAAAGTGCCCCGGCTGTTTCTGCTGCTGGGCCACTTCCTGCGCGACCTGGTGGCATCCAACTTACGGGTGGCCTACGACGTACTCACCCCCACCCACTACATGCGCCCGGCGGTGGTAGCCGTACCCCTGCGAGCAAAAACCGATGGCGCCATCACCATCCTGGCCAACATGATTTCCCTGACCCCGGGCACCCTGAGCCTGGACGTGTCCAGCGACCGCAGCGTGCTTTACCTGCACGTCATGTACCTGGACGACGAGGCGGATCTACGCCAGCAGATCCACGCCCTGGAAGACCGGGTGTTGGCGTTACTGGAATAGGACGCGCGGCAGGTGGCGGGCAACATGACAAACCCGCCGTAGGAGCTATGCTTGCATGGCGAATTTCATTGCGAAGGCAGCGGGTTCGCCATGCAAGCATAGCTCCTACGAAAGAAACACAGGCGATTGAAAACGGAGAAAGGCATGCTGGAAGGCGCACTTTTTATCAGCTATCTGCTGCTCAGCCTGGCGCTGCTTTGCGCCCTGGTGCGGCTGGTGCGCGGGCCCACCCTGCCCGACCGGGTGGTGGCCCTGGAGCTGATGGCCTCGCTCACCGTGGCCTTTATCGGCGTCTATGCCCTGAGCAACGACCGCACCGCCTTCCTGGATGTGGCCATGGTGCTGGCGCTCACCGCCTTCCTCACCGCCGTGGGCTTTGCCCGTTACCTGGAAAAAGGAGGCCACCGAGGTGATCAATGACCTGCTGGTATCGGTGATGCTGGTTGCCGGTACCTTCTTCATGTTCCTGGCCGGCATCGGCGTGCTGCGCATGCCCGACCTACTGATGCGCATGCACGCCACCACCAAGGCCGGCACCCTGGGCGCCGGGCTGGTGATGCTGGCCGTGGCCACCCACTTCCTGGATGCCGGCGTCACCGCCCGCACCCTGGCGATCATCCTGTTCATCCTGCTCACCGCCCCGGTAGCCGCCCACGCCATCGGCCGCGCCGCCTACTTCGTCGGCGTGCCCCTGTGGGACAAGATGCTCAAGGACGACCTGAAACACCGCTACGACCCGGACACCCACATCCTGGGCAACCCGGACGATGACAAACGTCCCTGACGCACCACCCACCCCCTGTAGGAACGTAGCGAAGCGGAGTAACGTCCGCAGGACGGCCCGCAGGGTGAGCGTAGCGAATAACGCCTCTCGAGGCGCGAACCGGAGCCCTGGCGACGGAATCGCCCGCAGGGCGATCCAGAACGGGTTCGCACCTCAAGAGGTGCTCCTACAGTTAGCCACGCCCTGCCGAAAGCGCCCTTTTCCGCTACACTCTCTGCATCTTTTAGTCAGCAGAAGTCGAGCCTCATGTCCGCAGCCGAAAAACCCATCATCCTGGTCGATGGTTCCTCCTACCTGTACCGCGCCTTTCACGCCCTGCCGCCGCTCACCACCTCCAGCGGCCAGCCCACCGGGGCGGTGCGCGGGGTCGCGTCCATGCTGCGCAAACTGCTCAAGGACTACGATCCGCAATACATGGCGGTGATCTTCGACGCCAAGGGCAAGACCTTCCGCGACGCACTGTTTGAAGAGTACAAATCCAACCGCCCGCCCATGCCCGACGACCTGCGCGAACAGGTGCAACCCCTGCACGACCTGATCCGCGCCATGGGCCTGCCGCTGATCATCGAGGAGGGCGTGGAAGCGGACGACGTGATCGGCACCTTCGCACGCATCTTCGGCGAGCAGGGCAAACCGGTGCTGATCTCCACCGGCGACAAGGACATGGCCCAGCTGGTCACCGACCAGGTCACCCTGATCAACACCATGAACGACGCCCTCTACGATATTGAAGGCGTAAAAAAGAAATTCGGCGTGGGCCCGGAGCTGATCATCGATTTCCTGGCCCTCATGGGCGACAAGGTGGACAACATCCCTGGCGTCCCCGGCGTGGGCGAGAAGACCGCCCTGGGCCTGATCCAGGGCCTGGGCTCGCTGGAAAACATCTACGCCAACCTGGACAAGGTGGCCGAGCTCAGCTTCCGGGGCGCCAAGACCCTGGGCAAGAAGCTGGAAGAACACAAGGAACAGGCCTTCCTCTCCTACCAGCTGGCCACCATCAAGCTGGACTGCGAGCTCAGCGAAGACCTGGACGACCTGCAACTGCAAACCCCGGACGCGGAGAAACTGGCCGAGTATTACCGCACCCTGGAATTCAAGGGCTGGCTCAAGGAGCTGCTGGGCGGCAAGGACCCGGTGGCCGACGACGCAGGCAAACAGGTCGAGATGGATGCGGATGACGATGCGCCCGCGGCCCCCACGTTCAGCCGCGACGCCTACGACATCGTCTACACCCAGGCACAACTGGACAAGTGGATCGACAAACTGAAAAGCGCCGGCGAGTTTTCCTTCGACACCGAAACCACCAGCCTCAACTACATGAACGCCGAACTGGTAGGCTTCTGCGTGGCCGTGGACGACAAGGCCGCCTACATCCCCTTCGGCCACAACTACCCCGGCGCCCCGGACCAGCTCGGTAAGCAGTTGGTGATGGACGCCTTCAGGCCCCTGCTCGAAGACGACAACCTCAAGAAGATCGGCCAGAACCTGAAGTACGACATGAGCGTACTGGCCGAAGATGTGGGCATCACCCTGCGCGGCGTGGCCTACGACACCATGCTGGAATCCTACGTACTGGATTCCGTGGCCACCCGCCCCGACATGGACTCCCTGTCGCTCAAGTACCTGGGCCGCAAGACCATCAGCTTTGAAGAAATCGCCGGCAAGGGCGCCAAGCAGCTCACCTTCAACCAGGGGGGCCTGCACGAAGCCAGCCGCTACGCCGCCGAAGACGCGGACGTGACCCTGCGCCTGCACCAGACCCTGTGGCCCGAACTGGAAAAAGAAGGCCGCCTGACAGAGGTGTTCCGCGATATCGAACTGCCCCTGGTCACCGTGCTCAGCCGCATCGAACGCAACGGCACCTACGTGGACGCCACCCTGCTCAAGCACCAGAGCCAGTTCCTGGCCAAGCGTATGGCGGAACTACAGGAAAAGGCTTTCGAAATCGCCGGGCAGGAATTCAACCTGGCCAGCCCCAAACAACTGGGCGAGATCCTCTACGAGAAACTGGAAATCCCGGTCATCAAGAAGACCCCCAAGGGCGCGCCCTCAACGGCGGAACCGGTACTGCAGGAACTGGCCCTGGAATACCCCCTGCCCCAGGTGATCATGGATTACCGCGGCGTGGCCAAGCTGAAGAACACCTACACCGACAAGCTGCCGGAGCTGATCAATCAGCGCACCGGCCGCGTGCACACCTCCTACCACCAGGCCGTGGCCGCCACCGGGCGTTTGTCCTCCAGCGATCCGAACCTGCAGAACATCCCGGTACGCAGTGAAGAAGGCCGCAAGATCCGTCAGGCGTTTTTGGCCCCCAAAGGGCGCAAGATCGTCGCCTGCGATTACTCCCAGATCGAACTGCGCATCATGGCGCACCTGTCCGGGGATAAAGGCCTCACCGACGCCTTCGAAAAAGGCCTGGATATCCACCGCGCTACTGCCGCGGAAGTGTGGGGCAAAAGCCTGGAGCAGGTCAGCGACAACGACCGCCGCAACGCCAAGGCCATCAACTTCGGCCTGATCTACGGCATGAGCGCCTTCGGCCTCGCCAAACAGCTCGGCCTGCCCCGCAAGGAAGCCCAGGACTACATCGAGCTGTACTTCGAGCGCTACCCGGGCGTGAAAAAATACATGGAAGACACCCGCGCATTAGCTGCGGACAAAGGCTACGTGGAAACCCTCTACGGCCGCCGCCTCTACCTGCCGGAAATCCACAGCAGCAACGGCCAACGCCGCCAGGCCGCCGAACGCACCGCCATCAACGCCCCCATGCAGGGCACCGCTGCGGACATCATCAAGAAGGCCATGATCAAAGTGCACGACTGGCTGGAAACCACGGATTTCGACGCCAAGATGATCATGCAGGTGCACGATGAACTGGTGTTTGAAGTGGCGGAGGATCAGGTGGGAGATCTGGTCAAGGAAGTGAAGGCTCGCATGGAATCAGCGGCGGAGTTGAAGGTGCCGTTGATTGTGGATGCGGGGATTGGGGAGAATTGGGACGAGGCGCATTGAGCGCCTCCATTAATTTGCTTCGAAAGAAACTGAAAAGGAAAAAATTATCTTGAAGTGGCCTCTTCCCTCGGACGTTATTGCTTGTAATAAATTCTTTCGAAACTCAACGATTTATTGCGAGCCTTGGAAGAATCTCCGTCATTACCTTCTGTATCCTTTCCCAGGTATAGCTTGTTAATCTCAATGCGGAATATTGTGTAATCGTAAAGATCGAAATCAGCACCATTATACTCAGTGATATGTGTATCAAGTTCATGCGCGAGCAAGCCGCTCTCCGCCACAACCTCATCCCCAATGGATAAATCACCGCTTGCAGTGGGGTTAGGAGCACCCTCCATTGGAGTTATGCAACTGGCGTCCATAAAATTCTTGATGTCAGAATGAAACTCATGCCCTTGAAATGTTAATGTCACGACATCGTAAAAAGAGCCGCCTTCAGTATCTTCTACTGGTCCACACTCTTTAACCCATACGCCATCAAGCATAGTTTCACCTGAACCAACCTTTCCCTCATCATTATCCGGGCCTTGGTTAGTCTTACTAGATCCCGAGCCACCTCCACAAGCAGCAATAGACAAAACACCCATCAGCACCCCAAATACTTTGCAATCCATACCTCTTTCTCCCTTCCAGCCATTCTCCGGGGACGTGAATCTGCCAGACTTTACGTGCGGCATAAAGTCGGCAATAACTTAAAAATGCAGAGGAAATTTCCTACAGGAGATTTCAAAGAAGGTAAGGCGAAGGAGAGGGCACACAAAACTTACCAGAGTGACACGCCACAGGAACCGGCCTCTTGCGGCCCCCCGGCTAGTCTTCCTGACTTCATAGGTGCCCCGGCCTGCTCCAACTGCTAAGGTTCGCTCACCACAATAAGCCCACAGAACAAGAATGCCACCAGCCCCGCGACTCACCACCCGCTCCCATGCATGGCTGGCCAGGAGAAAGCATCACCTGGCCTTTCGCCTGATCCTGCTGTTTGTCGCCCTGCGTTTGCGCTGGCTGGCATGGCGCGACCCGGCTTTTCGCAAGGAGCTGCAAAGGCGCAACATCATGATGGTGTGGCGCACCCACGACGGACGCATCGCTCGTTGGTTTCATTTCAGCCCCAATCGCGTTCGCAGCGGTTCCGGCCTGCGCGAGCGTTGCCATATCTCCGTGAGCTTCAAGGATGCCGACTATGGATCAACAACCCTGATCCAGCTGCTGGATGATCAGCGGCTGTTCTTTGTCGGTATGCGCCAGGGAAAGATCAGGCTCAACGGCAACATCAAGGGACTACTCTGGTTCAGAACCGCCTCTGAATACCTGGTCCCGGGCGGCGTACAGATATGGCGACCGCGAGCCAGGGCCCGGCGGGAAGACAGGGCACGCAGCAACTAGACAATTTTAGAGGGGAACCGGGGTTGTCGCGCGATAGCCAGGAAGCTATCGCGCACCAAAACTCACTCAGTGGCAGTGGTATGGTTTTTTCCCTGCATGGCACCCGTTCGCGTCAGTACCACCAGAGTGGGCCAGTGCCGTGCCAGAAACCATCATGACAAGAGCAATTACAGCCATTACCTTCTTCATAGTCATTACCTTCCCTTGTTTTTTTGTAGTTCGACCATACTGCATCGCACAACCATCAAGGGCAATCACTGACCAGAACGTCAGTCTTTAGCCATTTACTATCGAGAAAACGGTGTCGTCCCACCCTTGTCCAGCTAGGCCTTACCATTCTTCTTTCGCTGTCTCTCCCTGCCAACTGCTAACCGTTGTGTAGCATACGGTCTCGTTTTACTCTCCACCTCCCCCGGTGCCACCACCATCGTATCCACCGTCTCCTGCAAAACCATCAATACCAAAAAGGCCGGCCAACGGCCCCGCGCCCGCACCGGGCATTGACGCGGCGTCGATATCCTGTGACATATTCGCCACAGCCTGGTCAGTAAATATTTCCGGGTCTAACGCCGACTTTTCGCAGTACATCAGGTAAGCGTAGTAAATACAGGCTCGATCCAGCCGAAGATGCTCCATGGTTCGTTCGACTTGCGCCACCGTATATGGCCCCGAACCGCCATAACGCTGAGAAAGCGAAGCAGGCAATAACCGCTGATATTGGTTGATCAGTTTCATTTTATTCTTCGCCATGGCGCATCTCCCATGCCGACACCTGAGCCTACAGGCCATCCTTTAAAAGAGTCTTGCATAAGGCGCCAAGAAGCAATGAGAACTATTTTTCACACCAGAAGAGCGAATAGGGGACGCGCATGAATTACGAAAATGGCAACCCACCACGTTGGCAACACATGCCTACAATATAGGGACTTGAGTTATGTCTTGTCTCCTGCCCCTGATTTTTCTTCCTGCCCAGCCAGCAAACTCTCAAGCAACTCATCAATTTCCGCCTTAAGCTGCTTATCCTCAATCTTGTTCGCACTCACCTGCGCACTCTCAAGGCTCTTGATCGCAGCCTCGTGCTGCCCCAGGTCTACCTGCAATTTGGCCATGGAAAGACCGATTGATGAGAGATGGTCTTTGGCATTGATCGTCTGCGCCTTCCCCTGGGCTTTTTCGTACACCGCCAGCGCGGCCTCCAGGTCTTCGGTGAAGTCCGCCAGCGTTTCCCACTGCTCGGGGTGATCTTTATCAGTGTTTTCGTTATCGGTGCAAATGGCCTTCAGTTGCGCATAAAAGGAATCAAACTCCGCTTGATCGTCTTTTCTGGCAGCCTCCATCAGGTTTTCAGCCAAGCTATAAACAGCTTTGTATATTTTGGTGTTAATCATTTTCTCTACTCAAGATAACGAAATAAGAGTGGGGTGCACGCAATGCAGAATGACAATGCTCAGCCAAGCAGAAAAGCACTCATCAGCCAATCTCAATCCAGCCTCTACTTCCCGTAATGCTCCCGCACCGGCCCCGACAGTTTGCCAGGGTGCCTCGGGGTGGCGCTGGCGAAGTGGGCATAGATCTGTTGCAGGTCGGCTTCCATATCGTCGCTGGGGTAAATCACCACCGGGAAGGAGAAGGTCTTCGCCTTGTAATCCGCCAGGGCCAGGATGATCGGCACGTTGGCCTGTTTGGCGATGTGATAGAAGCCCAGCTTCCATTGCTCCGCATTGCTGCGGGTGCCTTCCGGGGTGACGGCGATCAGTAGCTTCTCGCGCTGGCGGAATTGCGCCACGGTCTGCTCGACCATGCCCCCGGCCTTGCCGCGCTCGATGGGCATGGCGCCGAGCTTGCGCAGCAGCCAGCCCAGCGGGCCCTTGAACAGGCTGTGCTTGATCATCACGTTCACGTCCTGCTGCAAGGCAGAGCGGCTGACCAGGGCCAGCACACCATCCCAGTTGGAGGTATGCGGGCCGCCGGCGATCACGGCGCGGTCGATGTCAGGGAAGGGCCCCGCCCGCCAGCCGGTCAGGCGCAACAAGGTCTGGGCGACCAGCTGGCCGAGAGGAGCCCGGCGTTTGCGGTCATCCGTATGGTGACTCATTAAGTGCTCCGCTATGAAAGAAAGGGAGTATATCGGATTACCGCCCTGCACCGGCGGCTGTCTCCCTATCCGACTGTCGGTAGTGAAATTTAGCTGGACAGGCGCTGGCTACCTCTGTAACGTAGCCAATAGCTAAAAAATCACGCTTGAATCAAGTACTACATTTCGCTGTTTTATTCGTATAACTCGTCCTGCAGTCCACAAGTCCAAGTTCCGTTTTTCAGCTACACAAGCCTTAACCGGCGAAACATC
>UEXM01003337.1_pt1 | contig 10326 bp, 21 predicted proteins | sample 1796661 | NCBI WGS metagenome assembly UEXM01 (sample SAMEA4772469, study PRJEB27181) | metagenome
GCCCATCTTTAGGACTGTTGGATTGCTTTTGCGTCGTTTCTGTCTCATTGCTGTCTTTCTCCTGTATCTAAGTTAACACGGCAAAATTATAAAACAATGTGACAGCCGCACATATTTAATGTGTGCAGCTATCACGCTTTTTTGCTGTTCTGAAAATGTATTCTTTCTGCCGCACGGTAGTTAAAAAATGCGACGCGTTCATTGCTTTCAGTGAGCCGCAAAGTCAAGTCTACATAGTGCTCGCAGAAATATTTACCGTTATTAAGTAATCGCTCAGACGGCAAGTAATAGCGTTGGAAGCCCTCATTTGAGTTACGCGAAATGTACTTATTTTCGTGCATAGCCGACAGTATTTTACTGCATTGTGTTCTATCCATATCTAAAAAATCGGCCATCATGCTAACGGTCCAACCGTCCTCATAGCCTTTCTTATTGAAGCACCAAAAGATTGTCTGACGCTCTCTAGAGGCATGGATAAACCTCGCTAAATCGCTATCCACATTCCAGTTTTTCTTTGCAAAATATAGCGCAACCTCTAATTCACACTGCGTTTCAACAAAGTCTATAATCATATCCTCACGCATTTGGCGCAGTTCTTGCCCATCAACAGGGAAATATTCAATTTTGTATTTATCTGGATGGCGCAACATTGTGTTATGGGCGTCAATAAAGTCTGTTTTTTTATCAAGTTTAGTCATTTGTTCCTCCGTTCATTGGAGGTGCGATTGGAGCGAATGGCTGTTCTTTCCCGATCCACCCGGTCGCTTCACTACTCAAACGCTCTAAGCGTTTCATTATTTGAATTAGTCTGTTGGTCGAGTTTGCTAAATATATAAAAGTATATTCTGATGCCCAAAAGTAGAGCCTTGCGTAGTTGTGTTTCATTTGTTTCTCCTTAGTACAATATTGCGCACGGTCGAGGCATACCAGACGCCTTGAGTGTCGCGTTTATACCTTGCCTTATCATTTGGCGTTGGTATTTCAGTTAAGTTTAATTGCCGTGCAATCGCATTGTAGCCTAGCCCTTGAGTTAAATATTTCTCAATAACTGGCCAAACGTCTGCATCACGTTCTGCTGCAAGTTTGGCTTGGGCTTGATTGCCTAGCTTTCCAGATTCACCGATATTCTCATGTGAACCAAGTCTGTCAACTTTTTTTCCAGAGCGTTTGGCGATCACTTCCTCACCGGCATCAAGTCTGCGCTTTATATCATCCAACGCCGCCTTGCTTGTTTGTGCAACACGTTTGCGTTGTATGTCTGCCGCCGCACTAAGCACATGCAATGACCCTTTGCTTATGGTTGGATCATCTGCAACTGCAATGGTTATGTCATGCATTTCGACTTGATGCTTGAGCCACGTTAAGCCTTGCCATTTGCGTTTGGTGAATCCAGAGAGCGAACTGAGCGTGAAAGTCGCGTTATTCGTGCGGCAATACCTAGCGCACGCTTGTAGCTCCTCACGGTCCTCTGTATCGCGCCTCTGACGCCCCTCATCTTCTGTAAACCATTTTACTTCTGCGCTTTGGGCTTTGGCTAATGCTCTAATCCCAATGCGTTGCTGTTTCTGATGATCTTCCGACGCACCAAAAATGAAGCCTCCATACTTCATGGCTTTTTCCTCCAATTTTTTTTAGCATATGAAAGTTAGATTTTATGTCTAGTATTTGTTTTTTCCTGATCTTCCATTTGTAAGAAATCAGCAAACGTTTGGCACATTTGAGTTGTAACCGTAGCAAGTGCCATATCTCGCTGTTCTTCATCAGTTGTAAGCATAAGCGTACCGCCCAAAGCCCTAGCTAAAGTAACCATTGCCATTTTGCCGTCTGCTTCATTTTTCTTTAAAAACTTCATCATCATGCGCATGGCTTTGGTAAAGCTTTCATCTGCGTCAAAATCTGAACGCACTACTGTTTTATATTTAGACATTGCATTCCTCCTTATTTCTTTCTGCCTATCGTGATAGCGCGATAACCGCCTACACAATAATCACAGTCCTCACCTACCAAGACTTGCTTGCCTGCAATGGGTGAATACTCCCACCGATGCACACGTTGCTTGCCTCCACAAACACGGCACATGTGGTCGTAGTCAATGATGTGTCTCATTCTGTTTCTCCTGTTTAATTAATATTTAATACTTGTATAGTTAACGTGTATTGCTCCTGTGTTGTTACTGTCTCCTATTCATATATATCAAATTGCTATCAGTATACAAGTACTAAACACAGTATTTTACAATAAAACGACAAACACGAGAGTTTTACATGGAAAATCAACAGGTTACGTTGTTCGTCAGAATTGATGGGCATTTAAAAACCAAGCTAGAAAACGAAGCAAAAGAAGATCGTCGAAGCGTCGCGTCCTTACTTCAGCAAATATTAAAGCACAGATATGAGGTCGAAAATGGGGCTAGATAGAACCTATTGCGGCATTGACCCAGGCTATCGGACAGGTGGCGTTGCCCTTCTCTGTGGCGATTGGTGCCAAGTCTATGATCTACCTGTTTTTGCAGAAGGTGGCTTAAACGCTCACGAATTGAAAGACATACTGCAAAGCACGCAGATCGACTTTCTTATAATAGAGAAACAATCGGCAAGACCCAAGCAAGGTGTTAGCTCTGCATTTAAAATTGGCATGGGCTACGGTCAAATCCTCTCAACGGTGGGCGTGCTCAACATCAAGCACCAGATCGTTACCCCGGCCAGTTGGAAAAAGATGCTGCACGTACCGGCAGACAAGGACGGTGCAAGACGCCTAGCCATCCAACAGTTTCCTAAAGTTAGCCAACAACTCAAGCGCAAGAAAGACGAACACAGAGCCGAAGCGTTGCTCATGGCTGCATATGCGAGGGCTGTGGAGTGATGGCATCTTTAGAGGCATTTAGTAATGCAACTATTGGCTTGCTTGTGTCGTGGGCTGCAACTTATTGGCTGTTCCCTCTATGGGGCTTTCAGCCTAATCCAGTTGTTGCTGCTGAAATCACCTTAACGTTTTTTGTCTTAAGTTTTGCAAGGTCATACATTTTGCGGAGGCTATTTGCATGGCTATCGTAAAAGAAGAAAGAATAGGAAACCAAAGGCTTATCTTAGGCGATTGTTTAAAAGTCATGCCCTTGCTTGGCAAATTTGACGCCGTTGTAACCGATCCACCTTACGGAATTAACGAAGGCGGCGACAAAAATAGAAGCAGACGTGGTAAAGCCGCTGTGGGAAATTACAAATCAGATAAATGGGATAAATCAACTTGTGATGAACATATTAGTTTAGCAAGGACAATTGCAAAATCACAAATTATTTTTGGAGGTAATTATTATGATTTACCCCCATCATCATGTTGGCTTGTTTGGGATAAACAGAACAGTGGTGACTTTGCAGATTGCGAGTTAGCTTGGACTAACTTAAAAAAAGCCGTTAGACGTATTTACTGGCGTTGGAACGGAATGATCCGTAAAGGCGCAGATATAAGAAGTCATCCAACACAAAAGCCGCTTGGCGTTATTAAGTGGTGCATCAATCATTTACCATTATCTGACAAAACCATCTTAGACCCCTTTCTAGGAAGCGGAACAACGTTAGTTGCGTGTCAAAAGCTTGGCAGGCATGGCACAGGTATTGAGTTAGACCCCGATTATTTTGAGATAGCTTGCAAGCGCGTTGATGAAGCTACGCGGCAACCCGATTTATTTATTAGCAATGAAAAAACACAAGAAACACCTACGCAAGATGCAATGGTTTTTGAGAAAGAGCAGCAATGAAACAAGGCATACACAAAGATATAACAAACGCAGATTATCATGCAGAAACAGGGGTTAACGCTTCTTTCTTAAAGCAATGGATTATGAAAAGTCCGTTTCATGCGATGCATAACCAGTTCAACCTCGCCAAGCATGTTGCAGACGTGGGAACAGCCGTGCATAGCGAAGCATTAGAGCCAGAGCTAGGCAATGTTTTGGTGTCAGATGAGAAATCACGCGCAACAAAAGCTTTTAAAGAGTTAGACGCACTAGCCCAAGCGCAAGGCAAGGTTGTTCTGCCTCGCAAAGACTACGATATGGTCAGAGGTATGGTCAATGGGGTTGAGGCTGATTATGGCGAGGTTGTAGGCGGCTTACTTAACGATAAGCATTGCGGCAAGCTTCTACAGCAAAAAGATAAGCAAGTGGAGCATAGCTACTTTGTAGAGCACCCTAGCACTGGCCTTTTGCTGAAATGTAGACCAGACATTTATTCGCCAAATCTTAGAGTTATGGGAGACGTAAAAAGCGCCGCCCAAGCTGATCCCAGAAATTTCGGCAAGGCCATTTTCCGCTTGGGGTATCACTTTCAAGCTGCGCATTATTTGCTGTGTGCCAAGCTTTTGGGCGTCGAAGTACAATATTTTGGGCTAATGGCCGTAGAAAAAGAATGGCCCTACCCTGCTCATTTCCACACGCTAGACATGGCAGCATTGGAATACGCAACAAACGTTGTTGAAACAGCATTACAAGAAATCGCAGAAGCAAAGGAAACCGGCAAGTACGATACGCGTTGGGGAAGCTTCACGATGCACAACCTACCCGATTATCTAGACCAATAAAAAAGGAGACAAACATGGATTATAGATTAACAAACGTAAAAGCACTTTGGCCAAAACTGGACAGAGCATATAAGTTTGACCCCACGCCTACTGAAAACAGGCCGAAAGGTGGCAGTGTGCCTTGCGATGCAACGGACCCAGACGGCAAGTATGAAATGCACGTCATTATGGATCACGAGCAAGCAAAAGACCTAGCTAACCAAATGCGCAAAGCTTGGAAAGAAAGCGAAAAAACCAAAGCAGAGCCATTTTACGCAACAGATATTGAAGACATATTTCCGCAAAATGAGGACAACACAGGTCGTATCGCCAAGCTTGTCAAAAAGACTTACCAAGACGCAAACAGCAAGCCACGCCAATATATGAAAGATGGCAGCAAAGCAGAAGACGATTTTCAGCTAACGACCAATAGCACAATACACGTTATGCTAAAAATCTACCCTTGGTCATTTGCAGGCAAAACTGGGGTGCAGCTACGGCCAGAAGGTGTGATGGTGGTTGAGGTTGCAGAACGTGAACAGCAAGAGCAAAGCAATCCGTTTAACGACCTTGTTGAAGCGCCAGTAGATGCAGTAGCAAACGAATTTGCAGACTTACTAGACGGCAAAAAGGATCAACCAAAGACAGAGAAAAAGTCTGCTTTTGGTGATGATCTTGGCAAGAAAGACAAGCAAGCTGCAAGCAATGATCTAGATGATGAAATTCCATTTTAACCAATGAAGTGTTGGCATTGTAATTCAGAGTTAATATGGGGCGGCGATCACGACTACGAAATGTCAGATGATTACGTCATGGAAACAAACCTTAGTTGTCCAAAATGTCACTCGTTAGTTCTGGTTTACTTACCGAAAGATACAGATGATGAGGATGAAAATGCCTGACTACGAGCAGCCATATTGGTCAGAATGGTCAGACAGGATTATCACTAGGTACAACATGAAGAAAGTATCTGGTGGTAATTCATCGGCTGAATATCATGGCCCATGCCCGTCATGCGGTGGCACAGACAGGTTTCGCATTAACGAATATCAGAACCTTGTCAAAGTGCATTGCAGACAGTGTGGCACAGATGGCTTTCGTGACATCATAAACGAGATGAAGCACGATGGCGTGTGGCCTGTTTTTAAACAAGAAAATGCGTTTGAGCATAAACCAACTGCAAGCGATTTTGAAAACATAATTAAGCTAAAACCGAGCAGCAATATGAGCACTTACATTGAGGCAAAACAAATTGAGCTAATAAATGCTGAACTTGATGGTGATACGGTTGTAATACCTTTGTATAATTTTGAGCAAGAGATTGTTGGGCATCAAAGAATATCACCAAATGGGCTAAAGAAGTTTAACAAAGGTCTCGTTAAAGATCAGGCTTTTGGCGTTATAGGCACGCTTACAGGCGATTGTACAGCATATGTAACAGAAGGTTATGCAACTGGGGTTAGTGTATTTATGGCGTTGCGGAGCGAAACTGAAGAAACACCAGTGATCTTTGCGCTAGATGCAGGCACCTTGCCCAAAATATGCAATGCGTTTGCTGTACAATGGCCAAATATTACGTTGCAGATCGCAGCAGATAATGATACGCCAGGGATTGCAGCCGCTAAAGCTTCAAAGAGGCAGTACGCACTCCCAAAAATACAAGGCGCAGATTGGAACGATATACACGTTAGCCAAGGTCTGCAAAGCGTCAAAGAAGGCTTACAGCGGCTGCACGATGCATGGGTAGAAAAGCCTAAAGCAAAGCTATTTACGCATATAGATGATCTTGTCATACAAAAACCAGATTGGCTCATAGATGGCTTGCTAGAACGCGATACACTGGCGATGTGCTTTGGTGCATCAGGATCAGGTAAAACGTTTCTGGTGCTTGATATGGCGCTCTCAATAGCCACCGGAAAGCAATGGAACGAGCATAACGTCAAACAAAGCAGCGTGTTCTACCTATGTGGCGAAGGTGGCAATGGACTAACCAGACGTGTTGCAGCATGGAAAAAACACCATCAAATAAAAGATGGACAAGCGCAATTCTATAAAAGCAATCGTGCAGTTATACTCAGCAATGAACAAGCCGTCCTAGAGCTAGAGCAAGCCATAGATGAGCTCATCGACCAAGCGGGAACGCCAGGGCTCATCATCGTTGATACATTAGCAAGGGCGTTGGGTGGGGCTGATGAGCGTTCTGGTGTGGACGTTAACCTTCTGATTTTGGCGTTAGATAAATTCAAAGCGAAGTATAAAGACTGTACGGTGCTACTGGTGCATCACACGGGGCATAGCAATAAAGAGCGTGGCAGAGGGGCGTCAGAGCTAACGGCAAGCTTAGACCATGAGTTTCGCGTGGAGCAAGTGGGAGATGATGAGCTTGCCAAGGTCGTGATGACGTGGACAAAGCAAAAAGATGACGCTTTCCCAGAACCCATGGCGTTCAGCAAACTACCCATAACACTTATGACGCCAGATATGTTTGAGGTCAGCAGCATTGTGCTCGAAGAAACGGCAGATGTGCCAAATTTAAGCGGCAATGGAGGTGGCATGAGTAAGCCACAACGCGCCGTGATGAGCCTGTTTGATGAGCTGCAAGAACATGATGAAGTTGAGAGAGACAGGCTGCGAGATGAGTACCTAGATCGGTATGCAACGGACAACAGAAGGAACGATAGATCACGGTTTAACAGGCTGCTAAATGGCCTCATAGAACTGCAAAAAGTAACCCAAAAAGATGGGGTAGTTAGGCGGTGTAATGAGGGGTGACACGCGACATGACACGACATTTTTCGACATTTTTGTGTCGTGTCGAAGTCGAGCGAAACGACATGCTATAAACCGCCCCCCTTTAGGGGGGCGTTATGCGTGTCGCGTTCGATGTCACGAATGTCAATGTTTTTAGGGGATTGGTCTGATCTTGATGAAAATGAGTTTTGCCAAGCTTTGCAGACGGTCAAATCAATTGCTGAGTTGGAAGGTGTTGCCAACCGTCGGCGTGTGTTGCGCAATCCTAACCTCACGATGTGGAGCGAGGCGCAAAAGCAAATCATTCTCCAACGCAAGTATGAGCTAGAACGAGATGGATGAGGAAATGCTAAAAAAGCGAATGATGACGTTTGAACGAAAAAGAGCGCGGCTTGGTTTACGTGCAGCCTTACCAGATGACAAACGACGGCGCGTGTGGAGAGAGCCACTGACAAAACCAGAGCTCCACATTTTAGACTTCATGCGTAGCCACGGCATCATCACGGCAAAAGATTTAGCAGGCGCACTCGATGAAGAATTGAAAGACGTGATGCAAGTGTTGCTGAGTTTAATAGATCGACAATATGTCAAGGTAGTCAGTGAAAGAGGCTACGCAAAGTATAGAGCCAGAACAAAGGATGAGATAGATGAACTACAAGAAAATCTTCAGTAAGGCCGAGGGTATCGTTCAAGAACGTCAGGAGAGCTACGGAGACGCACGAGAAATGCACCAAAGCATTGCAGATAGGTGGAACAACGTTTTGAAAGAAAAGCTCACTGAGGGAGTCTCTCTGTCGGCCTACGACGTGGCAAGGATGATGGCAGAGCTAAAGGCAGCGCGTATGGATGACAATGGGTTTCACGAGGATAGCTTGATTGACCAGATTAACTATTTGGTAATCGCTTATAGGCTCGCCGGAGAGGATGCATCAGTTTTTCAGTGGGATGACTAATTGGTGTATGGTGGCAGTACAGAAGCTTTTCTGTGTTTGTCTGAGAGTAAACGTTGTGTTTCTCCCTGCGTTGCTCCAACTAGCAGTACTAAGGTTTTCTCCTCCAGTTTAGCCTTGGTACTGCTTTTTTGTGCTCATTTTGTGATCTCGCCTCGCTCATCAGCCGCGCCAAGGTCTTGTATTTTTTTCCACCAGTAGTCTTGTGCTTCAGTAGTGTCGGCGTAACACATACGGCGGTGAAAATACTTAAATTGTTCTTCTGCTTGTTTGCGGTTCATGCCCTATCCCCTTAATCGTATTTGTAAATTGAAATTGTTAGATAGCTATCATCGTTAAAGGATAGATTATGCTTTTTAGTTCCTACAGTCTCATAAACTGGATAGCCGTGTTCATTTTTAACAATACGCCCATTCTTATATTTTTTGGGTTGTCTATCTGGCTCGTCTATCTCGACGTTTAAATAGGTTTCGCAATCGTCTAAATTTATGTTGCCCTCAAAAGTTCTATCTAATTTATTTTCGATTGCTTCAATTAAATCGTAATAGCTAAGTTTTATTTGCATAGTTCTGTCTCCTTAAAAACGCCGCCGATTACGTCGCCGTCTAAATCGCAAAGCATTTCTGTCTCTCCAATTCTGATTACTTCATCAGCGTCAAAATCATATTTTTTTGCATATTCTTTTAATTCTCTGCGGCCCCAAATGGTTGTTCTACCTCCACCATCTTGAAACCACATAGTAAAACATTCTTTCTTATGCATTTCCTTACCCCTTATCCCATTCATCAGGATCAATCATTTAATACCCCTCCTCTTTATGATGTTGTGCTAATGCTTCTAGATCATCCCAATCTTTGTATTCCTCGACATCTGCCATTACTGCATGCCGATCCAAATACTTGAATAGGTTTTGTGCCATCTTTGTGTCGGGTCTTTTCTGCGCTCTGCGATAGAGTGTAACTGCCACAGCATGACTACCCCACCACTCAAAACAACTGTCAAAACTGCGGTCTGTTTCTCTCCCTGCGCTAATGTAAGAAGCCGCCTTGTCAGCGTGTGCTTTTACTGGTCTAAACATTTCATAATTCATTATCTGTTCCTCCATTAGTGTTTAGTAGTTGTATAGTTAGTTGATTAAAAAAGTGTGAATAAGCCAAACGTAGTTATGAACAAAGCCAACGCCCCAAGAACGTCAACAAGTTCTATTTGTTTGATGATTGTGATTAGTTCAGAGATGGTCATTTAAGCGGCCTCCTCATAAAGCTTAGATGCGCTGAGACACTCTAAATCTTTTGCTATCTTAGTAAGATCATCACCAGTTAAGCGATCATCCCATTTTTCTTGAAGGCGGTCACTCTCAGCAAGCACATACTCGCCAATAATATATGCAAGCATATTCACAACTCTTTCTGGTTCGCTTAAATCTGTTGATACTTCCCCAAAGTTAGACTGTTCATAATCCTTAATCATCTCTATGGCGTCAAAGACGTGACCGCCAAGAAACTCTTTGGCTTGATATGTGCCTATGATGAAATAATCTGTGTTGCATAGCTCGTTGTGTAGTTCACAACCATATGTATCTATGCCGTAATTATCGCTTTCTAGCTTGTCTTGAATATCATCTATTACGCTTTGAAATATGTCTTCCATCTGTTCCTCCATTAATGTGTAGTAGTTGTATAATAATTGTGTTGTTTTCATGCTTGATGCATGTAAAGGCATTGCCGCAACAATGCCCTAGATGCATCAACAAAGAGGCCATTTAGTAACTTCAGCGCTACATCCTGTACCTGTGACATAGCAGTCACCGAAGTCTCTTATATAGTCTTCAGTTTTTACGTGCTCATTACCATGTTCTAATGTGTAGTTTTCAGCCTCTTTAATTGCATCTGCTTTATTTGAATACACACCGATTATTCCATCTTCAGAGCCGCTTACTACATATGCATATTTTGACATTTGTTGTCCTCCATAGTGTCTAGTAGTTGTACAGAGACTGTCTCTCTTTTGTCTCTCTCTATAGTTATAGCATAGTGATAGCACTATACAAGTACTAAATACACATTTTTGC
>UEXM01003339.1_pt1 | contig 10320 bp, 11 predicted proteins | sample 1796661 | NCBI WGS metagenome assembly UEXM01 (sample SAMEA4772469, study PRJEB27181) | metagenome
ACATGACCCGTCCCTTCGCAATGTTTACATACGTTTAACAGTTTTTCGTTATCTTCGTACTTATCTATTTCAGGCGTATGATAGCCATTGCCTCCACATTCAGGGCAGAGGATATACGCTTTCTTTGGCCCGCCCATTAAGCCACCTTCTTTTTTAAAGTTTGATGATATAGCTCGATCAACATTTCTAGCTGTGCGCTAGGTGATCTTTTTTCTTTCTTACATATTTTTTTAAACTTATCGTTTACAGTTTTGCGTATCGCAACGCTTTTCCATTCAGTTGTATCCATAACAATCTCCTAAATTAAAGTAATAAATAATTGTTATCCGTCTTCCGTGATTCTATTTTTTGTTTTAGTAAAAAAAATTATAAAAAACTAATCCTAAAATTCCTAAAATTAATTTAGGAAACATAACACATACTATTAAAGGTATAATGACCCAGTACATTACTGCAATTTACCCAATATTTCTTGCATGTCTTTTTTCAAACTATCTATGTCAACACCTTTGTCTTTAACTGTTTCTAAACGCATTATTTCATGTTGTGTAATATTTGTTTCTTTGTGGTATTTCATATAAGTGTTTAACCATTCAACCATCATTTGTAAGACATCAACATATTGCATCAGATCTAGTAATTTTACCCCAGCTTCACTGTTGTATTTTTCTTGTATCTCTTTTATATCGGTAGAAGCTTTTCTAGCAGTTTTTCTTAGATCTTCTAATGCTTTTTCAAAATCTTGATTTGTCATAAATACCTCAATTAATTAACTTTTTTGCATAAGTAATATCATCTTCATCCGTGTAAAATTTAACTATATCGTGCAGTTGTAAATGATCGCTATGTGCTGGTTCATTTTCTAATAGACCAATGCCTTTCTTGCGATTGCCTTTTGTAATTTTAACCCACATTTTTTCATGTACACCGTCTGAAGCTTGTGGAAAATAACAATAAATATAATCTTTAGTTACTTTAGGATTGTTTTTAACTGTAAAATACATCTCTTCCCCATGCTCTGGACAAGTGTAGATAATATTTGGATCTTCTTTTTTTCTACCTGCACTCATTTTATACTCCATTCATCTAAAGATATGTTGCTTTTAACCTGTATTTCACACCACCACCAGTCAGTTGGTTTATCATCATGAACTACTACATATATGTTTTCAGGACACTTGTTTAACCAACTTTTAAAGTTGTCTATCCTTGTTTCTTGTTCTTCTAGTTCTAAACTATGTGCATAATTTGCTTCACTTGTATCTTCTGACATTTTTAATTCCTCATTGGTTAATAAACATAAGGCCTCGTTTTTCGCATTTTCAGCTTAGGTGAGTCGCGTTCCCGTTTATACGCTTTCACTCACTACCTTAATCCACCTTAACTAGCGGAATTCAAATCCACGCTTATCAAGTATTATCAATTATCTGATGTTTCATGGGAGATGTCAACAGAAATAATTGCATGTCCTATAAACCACGCTATCTGTGGCACAATCGCATTACCTAGTCCTTTGATTCTTCCGACTCGACCTTTGTCCAGTCCATAGGAAACCCCATGAGGAACTCCACAAAATTCGGATTCAGTTTGCCACCAGTTTTCTCTTTGTTGTAGGTGTGTTGAACTGCTACGTCCAGCGTGTCCCAACTCACCTTCCCGTTCCTGATCCTGCCTCCCTGGTATCCTCCTTTCCAATCCCTCGATGTCGGTGTCGGATACATCATTGCTACCGTTTCTTCTAGTTTTGCTCCTAATTTTCCTCTTTTCTGAACTCGTTTCTTTACTGTGTCCAAGTTCTCGGTCATGGCTGCTGTGGCTCTCGGTGTCGGATACATCTTCTCCAGATGATGTACTGCGTCCTTCAACTTCACCCCGTATCTCACACCCTTCTTGTTCTTCCTGGAGAAACTGCCATTGTGGAGATCGACATTCTTCACCACTCCTCCTTCCAGATCGCAGGCTCTCGGTGTCGGATACATTCTCACTGTGTCCGCCAAGTTCAGACTGTGACTGTTCTTGCCATCCTTGGTCAGTCTGCGGTTGTTTTTGGTCAACTTCATGTTTGGATGTTCTATTTCTTGAGTTGTCGGTGTCGGATACATTTGCACATGATGACGAAGTGCGAACTGTAGATTCACTCCTTGTTTTTTCTTTTCCTTGGCTCGTTTTTTCCAATTCTCTATGCTCTCGCTCTCGTTGTGTAGATGATCGCTCACTACTGGTGTCGGATACTTCTTTATGTCCGATGATCCAGATCCTTTGTCTTTGGTGCCAAGCGCCGACGGATGAAGCTGGAATAGCAAATGTCCTTGTGTCGTAACCTTCGCTCGCCAAGTCCTCGAGCACGGTGTCGAGACCGAGTTTAATGTGTCCACCAACGTTTTCTCCAACAAACCAAGTGGGCTGGCACTCTTGGACAATTCTAAAAGTGTCTGGCCAAAGGTGTCTTGGATCTTCTTCGCCTTTTTGCTTGCCTGCGACACTAAAAGGTTGGCAGGGGTAGGAACAAGTGACGATGTCAATGCTATCAACTCCTGTTCTTTCTTTGATTTGTTCATACGTTAACTCCTTTAAGTCATTAAAAATTGGTATACCAGGAAAGTTTTTTTGTAATACTCGTTGTGGATATTTTTCTATCTCACAAAAGGCAACAGTGTTGATGCCAAGCTCACGAAAAGCTAATGCCCAACCACCAATACCTGAACACATGTCTAAATGATTCATATTAATTACCACACATGCCTTCACATTCGTCATCAAAACTAAATGAAAACTGATTATCTTCTTCTTTAAAATTTATTTCATCAATGGGTTTACAGTCACCATGCAAATATAAAGTTCCTTTTAAAGGTAATGTACCCTTGTAACTTCTTAACATGTGATCTATTTTGACCACTTCTTCCCACTCTTCTTTATCTTTTTTAACTCTGACCCATTCTTTATTTGAATGATATGGACAGAAAGTACAAGCGCTTCTGGGTGGTTCTGGATAATTATTTTTTTTCATCCATTCAAAACATTGAAGCCTTGATATGTCTTTTTCAATAAGAGGATATACATTAGTAATATATTTTAATGGGTTTAATTTTATTCTTTGCATTTCATCTGTTGAAATACCCATAATATTTTCAACTCTCCACTTTTTAAGATCCACTCTCTGCCCTTTGCTGTAACCCATCAATGCTCTAGTTTTTATTACCACAGGTTTTATTTTGTAATCCGCCGTACACTGACGCATTAAAATACCTTTTTTGCCTGTATCAGGATTAAGCGTATATAAAGGTGCGGAAAACCCTTTATATTTACCTTGTGCAGCACTAATAATATCTTCTTTTAAATTTCTCCAGGTAACTTTGTGAATAGGATAAGATACTTGTTTTTCAAGCCAGTCTAAATGCTTGTAAACTTCTTTTGGTTCTCCACCTGTATCTGCAAAAATCGCACAATCTACCATAGGTATTTCACCTTTTTCAATCATTAAAGCAAGTGTTGTGCTTTGCACTCCAGCACCTAAAGATAGAACTCGTAAAGTTTTCATAATGCTTCTCCAAAATCTTTTCCTAATGCTACATCTACTAAACTAGGAACTTTTAATTTAATGCAGTTTTCCATTTTATCTTTAATAATTTTAACGTCATTATCATCTTTAATGCTAAAACATAATTCATCATGTATTTGTAGCATAGGCAGATATCCTTCTTTGTAACAATCAACTACAGCTTGTTTAGTTTGATCAGCAGCACTACCTTGAATAAGACGATTAAGTGCTTTATAGGTAAAAGCTCGTTTTATGTTGTCAGCGCCGTATTTAGCTGAAGCATTGTCAAATCGCTCTGCTGTGTGTATACCAAAATCTTTTGGCTCCCACATATCAAATCGACATTTTCTGCCCAATTTTGTGCGAATTACGCCCTCTGAGGACGCTTTCTGCATACATTTGTCTGATAAAGCTTTCACAAATGGTGCTTTAGTGTTGTATTTACCGATTAAATTGCTCGCTTCATCAGGATCTACCCCTAACATAGTGCCTAATTTGTTCTTACCCATGCCATACATAAGCCCTAGGCCGATAGTTTTAGCTTGTTTACGCTCAATACCGATTAAATCTGCAACCGTTTGGTGGAAGTCAGCATCAGCATTAGCATACGCTTCAACTAATTCCTGAGATCCCTCATAACCTTCTCCGATAGATGCAGCATAGTGCACCACGAGCCGTGGTTCTTGTTGCGAATAGTCAAAGCTACCCCACTGATGACCCTCTTCTGGTAAAAACAAACCTCTAATCAAAGGCCCAAACTCTTTTGATCTGGCTGGTAATTGCTGTAAGTTCGGATTAGACATTGATAAACGTCCACTAACAGCGCCTCCTCTATCATTTTTAATCTGTCTTATTTCTGCGTGTATACGACCTTTATGTTCAAACCTCATGATTGAATTTAAAAAGGTGTTGTGAAACTTGTTAATCTCTCTGGCTTGCACAATGTACCTACTTATGTCATTCGGGTTATTGTTTAACCAGTTCTGCGTGAAGCTTGGTTCGTCTGTCTTAGTCCTCGGGTAGTCGATCCCCAATTTATCAAACGCAAAACCTATTTGCCTTGCTGCCCAAATATCGATATCTTTACCTACTAGTTTTTTTATTTTACCAAGTATGGTTTTTTCTTGTTTCTTAAAATCCACTCTAAGCTTTTCACATTTACCAGTGTCCACTCTTATACCCACTTGTCTCATTTTTATAATTACAGGTATCAATTCTTTTTCTAACTGCCAAATTGTTTCTAGGTTTTGGTTATAAAGTTCTGGCTTGAATCTTTGATACAACTGAAACGTGAGCCGTGCATCTTGTTCTGCGTAAAAACCTACATGTTCTGCTGGTAGTTTCCACATCTCACCTTTCGGATCTACGCCATGTTGTTGCGCTGCTTCTTTTAAATCAGTCTCAGCTTTAAGCTCGCCTAGATACTCTTTAGACAAAGCATTTAAACTTTGGCTAAAACGATTTTCATCCAGTAAAGCACCAATGACCATGGTATCTACAATCTCACCCTTTACTTCTATGCCCATAGCTCCCAACCAGCCAACATCGTATTGAGCGTTGTGAAATATTTTAGTAGCAGGTGACGAACACACATCTTTCATGTACCTAATCACCTGTTCTTTTATTAAATTACCACCACCAAAATGAGCAAAAGGAAAGTAGCCTTGCCACCCTTCAACAGCAACAGCGAATCCAATAACCTCGCCGTGGTTCGTGGCCCAACCAGCACCAAGACCTGCATTAATGCCCTCGTCTCTAGTTTCTAAATCTATTGCTATCTCGTCATACTGCGACAGATCCTTGTACTCACTTGGCGCAGACCAAATATTTTTTTTAAAACTAAACGTCAACTGTAGGTTAGACATCCTTTTTCTCCTGTATATAGACAAAATAATCTTCCCCAATGGGATAATTATATCTGTAGTCCGTTGATAAAATATGCAAAGTATCTTTTGCTCTAGTAACTCCTGTATAAAAAACTCTCCGTTCATCCGACTGCTCTTCTACATTCTTATGAGCATACGATGACGGATAGTTCCCTTTCGAACATAACAACACATTGTTTGCTTCGCCTCCTTTGACAGAATGTATTGTGTCTATAATAATGTCAGGTTCAGCATCCAAAGATGACTGCCCGTAACGTTGTAAAATTCTTTTAAAATATAAAACTTGAGGTTCTTTAAAATTTCTTTTTAGAATGTCGTACCAAGGTAAGAATTGTTCATCTGGTTTTAAATCCAGACCACAAAAATCTACCAGATCTTCAAAAGATAATTCAGTGTGGTTGCTAGTTTTTAACCAAAACTTTTGTGTGCGGAAGTCAGCATCTTTAAGTTCTCTTATGTACTTATACATATGCTCGGCTTCTTTGTTAGTTATATTTTTTTTGTTACTTAGCTTAGTCCAAGTCTTTATTGCGTTCCATTGTCGTTTATCAAAAGACTTATTGCCTTTGTTATCCGAATAATATAAACCTGAATTTTTAGCAAAACCTCTTAGCTCGTTTACCACTGTATTAACTCTTCCAAGTATGTACCAAGTGCCTGGTATTTCTCCGATTGGTATTTCATTAAAATTTAAATATCTTTTTACAATTCCATCTTTGTCTTCATGATCGTATTCTTTTTCAACACTATCAAGTATACCATTTCTAATAACCTGTGAAAAATCATGTATTTCTTTACCAAACCTTCTAGTCTTTCTTAGGATAACTTTTCGACCGGGAAAGTAAGTTGTAAAGTATTTTGGATCTGCCCCGTTCCAACGATAGATACCTTGATCATCATCACCAGCTAAATAAATACGATCTACATTATCAACTATTTTATAAATAACTGACCACTGCAATGGTGTAAAGTCTTGTGCTTCATCTAGTATTAATACTTTTAACGGTGGAAAGTTTACTTCATCAATTGCTCTCATGATCATATCAGTAAAATCTATAAAAGAATTTTTCTTGTAGTGTTCGTATGTTGCAATCTTTCTAAAATAAACATCTAAGGAATCTTTTTGATAAGACTCTAGCTTCCAAACTAATTCTGGGTCGAGCATCATGTTGCGTGCTTTATCATACACACCTAACGACCAATCTTTATATAAGTAATTGTCATCAGCTAACCTTTCATCAGAACTTTTAATAATGTTAGCGTTCAGGGCATAGTCCAACATACAATTCTTTGGATCAAATACTTCTTCATCAAAGTATTGACGACAGTATTTATGCAGTGTTTTAAATCTAGCAAAGTCTTCTATATCAAAATTAGGAAAAGCTTTGATTGCTCTTTCTACTGCCGTGTTTACCGCCTTGTTGGTAAAGGACACAAAAGCTATATCACTAGGGTGCACACCTTTATTAAGATAGCCTTTCAACACTCTCTCTATTAAAGTGTAGGTCTTGCCAGTCCCTGGAGGACCAAAAATCTTTATAGTTTTCCTATGTAGATTTTTTGTTTTCTGGCTTTCTAAATTTGTCATGATGTTCTTCGTCCATTTCACTAGTAGTGTCTTTCATTATTGGTTTTGCTTTTCTATAACTTACAAACTCAGGCATTTCGACTGACCATATATTTCTTTTATCGGACTTAGGTACATCAGTGTGCCCAGTTAAATAATCAGAATGAGCACAGCCCAACATCTTTAACGCTTGTGATGCACTCTTAAATAAACCATTATTCTTTTTAGCTAAAAACTTCTCTAATGTTTCTTTCTTGAAATAACACATGTTAGTTTTAGAATCTATAACAACGTAGTTATCTTTTAACTTATCAAATTTATCTTGCTCTATATGCGCCTCAAAGAAATCTTTGAGTAAACCATATTTCTTTTCTTCTACAGTGTCTTGATACAGATGCCTTTTATCTTCTATTGCGCTTTCTACTAATCTTTGCATTAATAAGTCAAATGGGTTTGGACCTTTTCTTGATGGCTTGAGTTCCATCCAATATATTTGTTCATAGGCAAGCCTAACTTTAAATGATTTTTGATCTTTTATATCTTCAGGTGTAACTGTAATGTCTTTACCTCTAAATTTAAAATTGTATTCCATGGTTTTTATACCTTTAACAAAAGTAACATCATCAAAGTCATCTATTATTTCAGGCACTGCTTCACCAATACCCAACCTTCTTTGTTGACACAATTCTTTATTACATATTGGTTGTAGTTCTGGATGCTTAGGTGGACACTGGTAATCGTAGCTACCTTTATGTACCGACTTACACAAATTAATAACCTCGTTCTGGCCTAAAGGTTTATTAAAAATCTGGCTGTTTCTTTGTATACCAATATCTTGAATCTGTTGTACATTTAAAGAAGGGTTTTTCTTGCCTTCTAAAACTAATATATTAAAAAGATAGTTGTTTCTATTATTGCCTGCCCAACCTTCTTGAATTAGTTTTTGTGCGCATGGTGGATAATGTTTCCACTCTGACTCAACATCATATTCTTGTACCTTATAACTATAAAAATCTTCTGGTGTTATTTTTTTTTGTTCTGCAAGTTTTAAAAAACGACCAACCAAAAGCGCATTATTGTTGTCATCATAAGCATGTTCCATAGTTGCTTCTTGATCGTTGTAAGGCATGTTAAGCATTTTGTTACATGGAAATACTTCTTGTGCTTGAAAGTATTCATTGTTTATTTTAGATAAAACTTTTGAAACCTTGTTTGCATCTGCCCATTCTGTAAAAAATACAAAAATATGTAATCCACCTGACTTTGACTTTACTGCAATCAAAGGTAGATTAAATTTTTTTATAATGTCTACATATTTCTTAGCTGAAAAAGATGTATAACTGTGAGGGTCAACATCAATACAGCCCCAAACGCATTTACCATCCAACTCTGGTTTCAAGCCTACACGGATCTTGCCGTCTAGGTGCTCTTGCCATAGTTCAGGTGTCAGTGGTTCGTGGACCGTTTGATAGTCTGTACCTTTTTTACCCCTCTCGTCGTCCTTGCCTGTGAGCAAGGACTTGAGGTAGCGAGTGTTATCACCCGCAAAAAGTGTAAATAACTTTTTGTGCATGACTTAAAAAGGTGTATCTTCTTCAGATTTAACTTCTATTAAAGCTACTGACGTACCTTCAGGGTTACTTGAAGTCATGTCCCAATTTTGAAAATCTTCATATGCTTTTTTACCAGCCATATAAATATCAACTTCTTTTGGACTTTTAGAATCAATTACACGATCAAAATCAACAGAAAAGTTAAAGTATAAATCACCAGCCTTTGATTTTTCTGATTTTGAACCTAAGTTATATATTTGACCAAAGCTTGCTGGTGTATATGTCCCAGAACCATCTGCTTTAGGTTGTTTCTGATTTTGGATACAAGTGTTCCAAAATTTAGATACCTTTTTCTTAGATATTGCCATAGGAATTATAGCTTTACCAATAAGATTATAATCTTTATCTAATAAAATAACAAAATGATTACCAGTATCTTCAATCACGCGATATTGATCTGACTTTAAAATATCTCTTGTACCTTGTTTTGTAGTAAGGTGCATAATATTTTCAGTGTGAACAATAGGCGCAGGTAGTTTAGATTCTGCTGGAGCTTCTCTAGTGCTCCATTCATTCCAAGTATTTTCATAATAAACTTGAACAGCTTTAACGCCATTTTCGCCACCAAACACTTGACCTGTCGATTCAATATATAAATCTCCAGGTTCTGCATTAGGGATATGTTTTTCAGAACCTTTCTTGGTTTCGTCACTACTACTTTGAAGTAACTTCATGTAAGGAACTTTAAGATCAGAACTTTTTATTTGCTCTAATCCTGCTCCAGCATCGTCTTCAAGGTTTATGACATTTACACTTACTTTTGTTTCGTCTTTCTTTGCTACTTTAGTCATCTTTATTTCTCCGGTAATGTTAATTTAGTTTTCTTACATTGATAAACACCCAAAAGGTCAAGGTCCACTGAACGCCCGTTACGAAATTCTTCTCGTACATAAGCACTTAATGTTTGTGTATTAACCCCTTGCTTTTGTTTACAGTCCATGTTTCTTTGTTGTAGATCTTCAACAAGGTTTTGTGCTTCAATGTCCTCGTTAGTATCAAAATCTACAGAAACTGTATTTTTTATCATATGTCCAGCACCGTTCTCTCGAAGCCAGTCCAACGCTTCATCTTGAGTAGATGCTTTGATCCTAGCTGTAATAAAATCAGTGACTTTAACACGAGCACCACCGTACTCTTCTGAACACTTAAAATCATCCATTCCAGCTTCTCTCATTGCTTCAGGTATTGATATTTCAGAAAGTTCTTTTTCGACTTTTTTCAGTTCCTTTGATTGTTCTTCAATCCGTTGTAAGTCTTTCTGAGTATCTGATAGCTTTTGAACAAGTTTTCCGATTAAATTAGTTTTTGATGGGTCTACATCAATCTTAATTTTTACGGAGTCTTTTTCTAAGTCCATATTACTCTCCATTTATTTAATGAGATTACAGAATAATAATTGTTACTTGTAATGTCAACTAAAAAATCATATTATATGGGATAATTATGGAGATTAATTAATGCAGTTACCTTATAAATTTAAAACTAAGCCTTATCAGTATCAACTAGAAGCCTTTGAAGAGGGCAAAGACCGCTTACACTACGCTTATTTTATGGAAATGGGTACTGGTAAAACAAAAGTTACTATTGATAATTTAGCTTATTTATACTATATAAGCAAAATAAATTTTGCTTTAGTAGTAGCTCCTAATACAGTTTACCAAAATTGGAAAAGAGAACTAGACATACATTGCCCAATAAGCACATCAGTGTTTACTT
>UEXM01003340.1_pt1 | contig 10316 bp, 11 predicted proteins | sample 1796661 | NCBI WGS metagenome assembly UEXM01 (sample SAMEA4772469, study PRJEB27181) | metagenome
GTGTTCCGCTTGTATCTACAGTTCCGCTGGCAGTTGAAGCAGGTTCAAGGGAAATCTTAGAGCCAGACCCACCAGCGTGATCGTATGTCAAGACGTAGTTGTCTTGGCCCACCCCTACTGTCTGATCGACATCAAACGTGAAGTTACCAAGCAAGACGTTGCCAGAACCATTTGGCTGAAGCACAATGTCTCTGTTAGACGCTGAAGTAACAATCTGATGGGTTGCAACATCAAGGCTGCCACCAAGCATTGGAGTCGCATCGTGACTGATGTCCAGGTCTTGGTTTACGTAGCTGCTGTTGCCAGTATTCCTGACCAAGTATTTATTAGCTCCAGATCCATCAATGGTAACATCGCCCAGTTCGTTCAGAGTACTAGCCCCGCTGCTTGCAGCAATGCTAATCGTGTTGTTCCCAGTCTCTGTAAGAGTGATGTTGCTTCCAGCGTCAAAAGTGATTGCAGAGCTTTGGACACCACTTGGTCCAGTAACCTTCAACTCCACATCACTAGTGTTGTCAGCTACAGACAGGGTAGTATTCCCAGTTACAGCTACAGATCCACTGGTTATTGTAACCCCCTGACCGTTTGAGAAATGAGCTCTAGTCTCAGATGCAGAAGGCCCAGTGTACGTGATTATATTTGTCGTACCATTGATTGCAAGTGATCCATCTCCACCTGCATCAGTTACAGTGACAGCAGGCACAGTGGCATACGCTTCAGACCCAGTCCTAGTGATGACCCCTGCAACATTGCCAGTCACATCAGAGTGCATGATCGCACCAGCTGCGTTTACATTTGTTGAGTTGGTAGCGTCTGCATTAGAAGCGATGCCATCAAGCTTGTCGTGCATAGCCACACTCATGACACCCGCCTGGCTACCCGTAGCCTCAAGAATAACAGCGTCCGTTCCGTCACTAGAAGTGACCGTCACCCTGTCAGTCTGATAAGATGTGCTGAGGTTTGTTGTGACGTTGTTGTTGATGGTTGGTGTGCCAGTGAGATCACTGTAAGCGCCAGACGTAGCCACATCAGCAAGCGTTGTTGGTGTTGCCACCCCGCTTGAGTTACCAATCCAGGCTTGCCCGTCAGGGATATTCGGCACGTCGTTAGATCGGCCAATGGCCATGACGACAATCTCGCCGTTGTTCTGATTGGACCTGCCGACCTTACCCACATTCTGAATAAGATTCGTGCCAGTAGGTTTGGTACTTGTAAGTCCACCTCCAGAAGCGACGTAAAGCACGTCACCGACGCTGAACGAGTCAGTGTCGACGTCTTTTAGGCTTCCAATGCAAGCCACATCACCCTCATTGTTTTGAGAGTAGTCCTGGGTTGCAAGGCCGATTGCTGGCATCTTGCTAGAGTCAGAGGCGTCTGCTTTAGAGACGATGATGGGACCGTTTGATCCGTGAAATCCACTCACGTAGACTGGATCACCCTCAGAAACAGCCTCACTAAATCGAGCTGCAATAAAGACTCTATCTGCAAAGGCCCACTCCGTGTTGTCGCCATTTCCCTTTCTGAGGACTTGATACTCGTCACCACCAGTAGGCACGCCTTGACCAGGTGCACCATCGTTACCAGCTGGTCCCTGCGGTCCCTGAGGTCCAGTGTTTCCAGGTTGGCCAGTTGTGTACGCAGGGTTTACGTCAACCACATTTACCTGTGGTGACGTAACGCTAATCGCAGGAGTTGTAGTGACGTTTACACTGACTGGTCCGCCGCCGCTATGTACGACTTGTACTGCCATCAGGTAAAGGTGATGTCATCAACAACCTTGAACGTACCAAAAGTGTAGGTTTGAACCTTGTCAGCGCTATCAACATCTAATGTCGGGTGTGTGTTCTGCAAATCGTACACATACATGCCCCCACCTAAGTTCATCTCTCCCGCCGACGCCTCAATAGTCAATTTTGAGTTTGTAGCGTTTCCTGTGCTTCTTGTAAAACTAAATCCATCAAGTTGAATAGTGCCTCCAACCTTGTCTCTCACCTGCATCAACCATGTTGTAGCTGGTATTTCAACGCCGAAGTCAATCTCAAGCTTAAATGAATCTCTCCTTCTGCACACAATGTCCAGCCTTACCGCTGTATCTAGATTAACTGTAGCCATTACTGTCCAATAATTTCGTTCACAATTTCTTCAGGCGTCTTTCCAGCATCAGGAGTCTTTGCGGGCTCATCAAGCTCACCACGCTCTCCTTTTCTCTGCGAGATAAGCTTGCTCTGCTCAGCAGACTGCTTCTTCACTCTATCATCCTTTCGGTCCTCTTTGAGGATCTCAATCTTTTCTTTGAACTCTTTCTCAGTAGCGCTGCGTCCGAGGACAGCCTGCGCTCTGATAAGCTCAATCTCTTTGGTCATCTCGTGACGCATTGTCTCCATCTGCATCTCTAGCTGGGCTTTCATCTGCATCTTCTGAGCATCTAGCTGAGCCTGCATCTGAACCTCTTGCTGCTTCATCTGAGCTGCAGCCTGAGCGGACTGCTGCTGGATTTGAGCTTGCATCTGCGAGTTTTGCTGAGCCATCTGCTGGTTGCTTGCGATCCGCTTTTTGCGTCGGATCACCAGCAATCTCTCAGCCTGGTTGATGTCTTTGAGCTGACGGATAGCAATAGCATCCTCGATGTCGAGCTCCTTCTGAGCGAGCGAGACCTGGATGTTTTGCTCCAAGTACTGCTTCTCCATATCCTCCATCTCTTTAACTACCTGTACACCGAAGTTGTACATAGCCAAATTCTGGAAGCTGTTCAACATGGCGATGTTCTCCTTGCCAATGGCATTCTCGTAAGCCTTGTACAAGATGCTCTCAAAAGGAATGATTTGCAGGCACTTTACGATGTCCTTACACACCTTCTTGAACAGCACCATAGACGAGTTGGTGATGTCGTAAATGGCGTTGTTACCAGCTGCGATGGCCTGCTGTCTCACGCCAACCAAAGAGTCTCCCTTAGGAGAGCTGGCATCCATAGCCTCGTTGATACCCGTGGCGTCACGGATCATGCGGAGATAGTGGTTGTACAGAGCGATGAACTCGTTGATGTTACGCACAGAGTTTCCGATCTCGCGGATGGGCGGGTTCTGGAATCCTCCTTCTGGGTTCTTGCTTCTGTAGTAGAACACACCAGTCTGCTCGTAGATGTCGTGCAGCTCAAGAGGCTGGAGCTCACCGCCCTTGCCGAGCTGTACATTCTCCAATCCTTCGATGTCGATAATGATACCGTCAGGCTTAGCCTTGGCTACTGACTGCTGGATCTTGAGGTGAGTGAGCTGAAGCTGGTCAGCGAAACCGATGCAGCTGTCTACCATAGACTTAGGCATCATCTCCTCCATGTTCGTTGCCACAACAGAGTAAGACAGGTCAGCTCTGCTGAGATCGTGCATGTTCTTCGGCACATTCGTTCTCAAGCTATAGTTGAACAGCTTGTCAGTACCCATGATATACATACCTCCGTACACAACCTCATTCTCAAGCTTGGAAACTCTCTTCTCATACACAGACTCGGATGGACCTTTGTAGCTATCTCCTTTGAAGTAGAATCCTGTATTCCCGTATTTGCTATCCTTCTCTTCGAAGAACATACAATCAACGCTCTTGAACTCAAAGTCCAGCACGTCGATCATGTACTCGTCATACCCGTACCTGTACCTGTCAGTCTTAGCGTCATAAGACGACTGACTCATCTTAGAGAGGTCGTAGTTTTGCTTTGAGGCTGATGACTTCGCAATATCTTTGAAGTCGTCTTCTGTAAACTGATCACCAGCTAAGCGCTTGAGCTCACTAATTGTAATGCTCTTGACATGCCCAGCGTACACCATGTCTCCAAAGTTGGGGTCATCGGTGTAGCTGTGAATGAAGTTGGCAGGGTCGATGTAGTCAACCTTAATTCCGTAGTTGGGGTCGTTGCTTCTCTTGGTCACTGACATGCCTAGCACGGCGAGATCATTAACGCAACGTCTGTAAGTCGAGTCACTGAAGTCATTCCACTTCAGCGTCATGTTTGTGGCCACCTGAGCAGCGATCTCGGAGGAGGACTTGATGTTGTTCCCCATAAAGATTTCCGCTTCCTCAAGAGTATCAGGAATGCTCTCTACATCTGCAACCTGGACACCTGTGTCCTTCTGCATTTTCTGGAGAGCTTCTTTGTTCCTAATCAACGCCTCAACCTTACGTCTCTCCATGTCCTTCTCACTGGAAGACAAAGGATCAACAGCCTCAAGGTTTGGATACGGTTCAGACGAGAGGATCTTGTTGACCACGATCCTCACGAACTTAGGCAGGATTGGGACTGGAGTAAAGTCCAGGTTCAAAAAACTACCGTCGCCGTTATTTGGATCAAGGCTCGTAAGAAGCTGTCTGTAGATTGTGGTGTCCTGAGTACCCTGAGCGTACTTTCTATTTCTATCAAAGAGTCTGGACCGCCGCCTCATGAGGGAGTTGTCCTGAGCTGTTGAACCCCACTGCTTGGCAATCGCCTTAGCATAGCTAAGCCCATAGGCAAGACCTTCTTTGATCTGCTTGGATGCTAACGGATCGGGGAACCCAGCACTCGTTTTGTTCTGGTTGGCGTACATCACCGCAAATATACTAAACTTAGCGGTGGTACTCTTTCATCTTGTTTTTCCTAAAGAACTCTTTGTCAGAGAAGCTGGCCCTCTTCACTTCGTTCTTTACTTTTTGTGCAGCAAGAAGCGCAAGGCCCGCACTAATTGTCAAGTCAAACTTAGTTCTATTCGTGATTTTGTAGCCTATCCAGTCCTCCAAAGTCTTGTTGAAATACATGCTCCCCATCTCCCCTGTATCTAGGTTTTCACCCACGTGAGCGTGTATATACGCCTCGATCGCTTGGGCATGAGATTGAATAACGTCCTGTGAGTTTGACGGGATGCCTTTGGTTTTGCTAGACGTAGACCCCGCCTTGAGAAACTCTGGTCTGTCAAGCAAGTAGTTGTCGTAACCTCTTGACTCAAAATACCTTACAATACCGTACTTGTTGTTCTCAACCAGCAGTGGGTATCCATAGTAGAAGGCAGCCATAAGCACGTCCTCATAGAATATGCTGGCCAAGTCTGGACGTGAAGCGTACTCAAGAACAAACATGTTTGCTGGGGCGTGCATGTTGAACTTGTTGTAGAGGTGCAGGGCGCCTTTAGAGCCTCTACCGTCTACCGTTTGATCTAAGTCGTAGGAGTCAACACCTCCGCAGCCAATGAGGCTGTTGCCAGGACTCTTTTTCCCTCGGTCATCGATTACTTTGTTCCTGTCAGTTGGGTCAGGCTGCCAAGACACTCTGAACCTACCGTTCGGATCTGGAGAGAAGATGACTTCTTTGTCTTTGTCCTTCCACATGAAGTTGCCCCTGACGACAGGGTTTGGGTACAGCTCGTTGTTGTGGTCAATCTGCTGATAGATTTTACCCACATTGAAGATGCTCCCCTCGATACTATCTCGAAAAGCTTCTTCCTCTGTAAATGGGAACTGTCTGACAACCTCGTTCAGTTCCGAGGGGTCGTTCTTTAGGCTCTCCCTTTCGTTCCTGAGGTACGTCTTGGCCCCAACATCGATTTGCTCATTATCGATGCCAAGCACGGCACTCTCAGGGTCTTCCATGACGGGGTTTCCGTACTGATCGAAAAACCCTTCAAGGGCTTCGTAAGCTGGTATAAATAAGCGATAGAGGCCGCTTTTAGTCCTACCGTTGGCGTTGCGTTCATTTGGATTAGAATCTTCCCATAGGGCTTTGTATTCCTCCCCACCTTTATTCATGGGGTTCACTGTACTACCTACAAGAGCCTTGCCAACTACCCTTTTACCGACAATAAGGCAGGTTCTTTCAATACGCCACGCTTCACGTATGTCAACAGGCTTCTCCCACTTGCCTGCCTCATCGAGGTACAGCATGTGGAGCTTCTCGCCATCGTATGCGTTGTTGGTGGTGTTCTTCCAGTTAATTATCGTATTAAGAGCGTCGCCCTTCTGCGAAGTCTTATTCTTCTTCGTGATTCTCTTAGACGGCTCGCGAAAAGCCAGCTCCATGCGCGGATTGGTAGTTCCATCTTGAATGGGTTTGAAGAAGAAGGGGTACGACCTGAAAATCGGAACCACCTTCTTCATGAATATATTCTCCTGGGAATCCTTACCCGTCTTTGACTGTATGCCTAGGAGCTTGTCTTTGACTTGCGTAGCTTCGTCCACAAGAACAGAACTGCAGACATTAGTGTAGCCAGAACGGCGACACTTAGTATAAAGCTGACCGATACAACGGGGATCAGCTTCGCACGCAGCCATGTGGAGAAAGATCTCACGCTGGAAGGCAAGATACGAAGGAAATCCGATATCGATTTTTGACCACTGGAGGAACATGTAGTGCCTGCCTGTGATGTACGTAGGGACGCCATGATTGTAAAACCAAACACCGTCACGCCTCCGCTCAAACTCCCTCTCGATGAAACCAGAAAATTTCCTGCGGAACTCCGAAGGCTTCTCGTGCCACTCATCCATACTACGTATCTTTTGCAACTCTTCGGGCATAGGAATGCGTCGCCACAGTTGCATAGACTTTGGCTGCTCATGGAAGAGTATTTCAGATCGCTTTGGCTTTTTCGGGAGGACAACAAGAAGCCCATGGAGTTCAATACCCTCACCCGTTGTACCGTTAGGATCGACCCGAATGCCTTTATCTTCGTATCCATCTACGTCTACCAGAACTGACATTAGTAACTTCTGCCAAGACCATCCATACGACCGAGGTTAGCCACCCCAGTCTTAGGGTTCTTCACCTCCATATACTTACCACAAGGGCACTTGATGTCTTGATAGGCACCTTCGCCATCGAACTTGATGGAAACGCCACTCTTAGTCTCTTCGTGCTTCTTCTCGCACTTACAAATGTATTCAGCCATGTTGCAATTTAATTAGTACACCTGACAGGATTCGAACCTGTGACCGTCTGCTTAGAAGGCAGATGCTCTATCCAACTGAGCTACAGGTGCATACGATTATTTCTCGTACTCCCCGTTCCACATATCCTCCCAGAACTTGTACCTATCTCTATCCTCTTTGGTGATAGTCATGTTCTTCCACCAGTACTGTTTACTTTGAGAATCGTTCTGCGAATCCTCCTGAGTAGTCTTTGTCTTCTTCAATTTGTCCATTGCTTTTCAATTCTTTGAGCATCTGTTCTAGCTTTTGACGCTCTATAATTAACTCTTTGCAGTCTACTGCTGTTTGCTTGATCGATTGAAGCTCAGCCTTTCTAGCAGAGCCAGTGATCTCAGAATCAACTGGACGCTTGATCTCTTCGATCATGTTGTTTATGGCTACAGCCATAGAGTCCATGAGTCGCTCAGATGCGTCCGACGTTGTAAATTTAAGCGCCTTCCTCGACATAGATCAACTCATCTTGACGAATTCTGAAGTACAGCTTGTCGTCGATTTCAATCTCATAGTCGCTACCTTCTTTGTACACGACTACATCGCCAGGGTTGACATTCATCCATTCGGTACGATCGTTATGCTCAATGAAGCGTGCCTTTTTTGTAGGCACCTTCTTGAGCTTGACCACCTCAATACCGTTTACAACCTCATTCTCTTGGCTCTCTTCGATAGGTTCTAAGAGAAGCCATCCTCCGAGGGTTTTAAGCTCTCCTGTCTCCTTAGATCTGTAAGCGATAGCCTGGTTAGCCAAGGTCTGTTCGTGGTCGTAACGAACCACGTAAAGACCGTCGTTCTCCTCTAGGCCGAGATGCTGTCCTTTTTGAATTACAACGTGGTGATGGAAGTACAGCGTGTCCCCTACCTCTACGCCTAGGTCGTACCTGGCGGGTGTTGACACGATTTCACCACCAGTCACACGGTGTTGGAACTCGTTGTACTTCGAGTCAAGGTAGAGTTCCGTTCCGTTTGCGAGCTTGAGGGTGTCTTTGCGTGTCTTATCTAGTTTTACAATGAATGATTCTAGCGTTCGCATATTAAAAATTTAAGTCAAATTCTATGATACAGGGCATGCTGTCGATGACTTTCCATAGCATGGTCTCTGTATCGTTCTCGATGTAGATCAGATATCTTTTGAACCCGTGGTTGTGAAGGTGCCTTTCGTCCTCCACGATGGCAGAGACTGTGCCCCTACCAGCTTTCATGCCTACAAAATACGCCATCCCGTCCTTGGGGTCGCGTCCAATTACAATCTTTCTTATTAAGCCTTCCATTAGTTTAGAGATATGCCGAGATCGCCCAGCATATCCCCAAGTTCACCACCGCCTTCTTCGTATGTATTCTTCATGATGTCGATGATGATGTCTAGCTCATCTTGACCGTCCAGGTTGTAGCTAAACAGGGATTTCATTTCTACTGATTCGTTCTCAGGATTTTCAATTTCGTCCATGAGACCGACGACAATGGCAGACATTACTCTGTCTTCGTAACCTCGCTCTCTCACCAGCTCTTCAATTTCAAGAACCTTAGCGTAGAGCTCAGAGAGGAATTCTGTGTCTTCGTAGTTCATGGCTTATTTTTGTCTAAGATACGACAACATGCCGAAATCCAAGGTCAAGAAAAAACGACTCTTCCGTGAGGTCTCATACCTCAAAGAAGACTACATCAACAAGAACTATCTCAAAGAGCTGCGGTCTACACGCATCATGTTCTGTGAGGACAACGACATCTCATTCAGTCACCTGGAGTTTCTCCTGTGGGCGTATGACAAAGAGTTCTGGACCATCAACTACGCAGCTGATGGATACGGATTCAACAAGAAGAACTTCGGGAATAGGATCTTGTTCCCATTGAAGCGTTCTGGCATGATCTACAAACACTTCGATAAGCTCACACCATCGGATACAAGAGAAGATCACCTCTTCCGTGACGAGACCAAGATGAACTACCGAGTCAGGTATGCTATAACGCAAAAAGCCCGCTTATTAGTGCAGGCTTTTTACAGAAGATTAGAGAACTGATCAGGTCAGATCGTCGATGGCGTCGTGCGCCTCAGTCACGTCTTCCACATACCCACCGTCGAGGATCACTCGGCTGACGAAGGCGTTGGTCAGAGCCTGCTCAGTGTCGTAAGCAGGGATGAGGCTTGCGACTTCTGTCTCTAAGCAAGAGTTTTTTTCTGTTGACCCGCCATTGATAGAAACTCTATCCTGGAAGCCATACACGAAGGCTCGGTCTGCAGGATGAGCTGCAGTGAGGTCTCTAACCTCTGTAGCCAGGCATGCGCTGCTTTCTACAGTACCTCCATTCTGAATGACCCTTGTGGCAAACTTAGACCTAAGGGATTCAAAGCGAGAGATGATTGTCGCAGTGGACGATGTGGTTAGACCTAGACCAAAGAACATTACTCTTCGTCTTCAGATGGTTCAGGGAAAAGTTCTGGGTGCAGCTCTTTGCACTTGGCGAAGTACTCTGCATTGGCAGATGAAGAACCGAAGTGATGAACACCGAGGTTAGCAATCCACACCAGTTGAGCATCCCAGCTCTCATCAGACTCACCATCCCACATCACATCGACGTGGTAGCTATCTGACAGCACAGCAGCTTCAACTACGTTTGCATCGTCGTCGTAAGTAGCAGGAGTGGTTATGATATGACCCAGGCGCACAATACTGTGGTTGTGATCAGGCATACCTTCTTCATCAAAGCCCAAAGCGTTGATCTTCGTTGTGGCAGCTGATTGGCTGCCAAACTCATATTTGCGGAAATATCTCATTCTGTTTCTCTATTAGACGGTTGTAAGGGATTTGCACTCATCGTCAGTAAGGGCTCTGTCAAAGACGAGAATTGAGTTTATGAAGATAGGTTGGCCGTCAGCTCTAATCTGCAAATTGACAAAGTCATCGAAGTCGGTGTTGGAGGCCTGATACTTTTGAGCCCCAGCGTAAAAGACAGTAAACTCTCCTGTGCTCTCGACTCTTCTTACGATTACTTTAACCCTACCTGCTTCGGAGATCGTATGAGCTGTGGGGATAGTGTCGTTGTCATTATCTGCCCAATACACTTTGGCTGAGGTGTTTGGATTTGGCCTATAGATTCTAAACGCCCCAAAGTTGTGGTTGCTTCTTCCAAAACGAATACCTGTGCTGGCAGAGTCACGATTTAGGCTTGGGTTTTTGGCCAGATCAGCAAAGAACGTAATATCCTTGCCATCCATGTAGTCGCTAAAATCAATGGCGTCTGTGGTGTCAAAGTTCCTTGTCACCCCAGCTGACGTACCGTGGTTTGGGATGTAAGAAGTGGCGTAAGCGCCTTTTTCGAGTTGAACTCCGTAAAAAACATTAGCACCCGTGGCTGTCGCAACAATACTAGTTCCATTTGAA
>UEXM01003342.1_pt1 | contig 10313 bp, 1 predicted proteins | sample 1796661 | NCBI WGS metagenome assembly UEXM01 (sample SAMEA4772469, study PRJEB27181) | metagenome
TCACGACATTCAGGATCAGAAACACAATTTTATGTTACGATGCTCTCTGGTACTAATGGCTTTTCAGAGACAGCAGTACCTTCAACGCCTGGACAAATAACAATATCAGATACTAATTGGAGAAATTTTTCCTTTAGATTTAATACTTCTGATAGCACTCCAACTGTTGATTTGTTTGTAAATGGAGAATGCATAGAAACAGGAGTAACTGGCTCAGGAGCCATTGGGCAAGTTACAGGTACAATGATCGCTAACATAGGTGGACTAAGGGAGGCTCCTGAAGGTTTTGATGGACTTGGAATTGCTCAAGGTGCCGGAAAAATGTCCGCTTCGATAGACGAGTTTAGGTTTTGGAAATCAGCAAGAAACTCAGAGCAGATCGGAAGACACTGGTTCTCTAACGTTGAGGGCGGAAGTGACAAGTACGATACAAATATCTCACTAGGAGTGTATTTTAAATTTAATGAGGGTGTGACCGGTACGCCCTCAATAGATCAAACTATTTTAGACTATTCAGGTAGGGTCTCAAATGGTAATTATGTAGGGTATAATTCCGCTATATCTGCTAGAAACACGGGTTCAGCTATAGATCAACTTTCATTAGAATCAGTATCTGAGCGAGGAGATCCAATAATAAGAACAAATCATCCTGATTATATTTCTACTAAAAGTAGATATGAATTAAGTGGATCAACATATGACTATGAAAATAATGCAAGATTATTAAACCATCTTCCTAATTGGATAATCGAGGAAGAAGAAAATAACAGTAATGAAATCGTAGCATTAACTCAAATTATGTCCGGGTATTTTGATACCCTATATAATCAACTTACTTCATTAAAAGAGTTAAAATATAACAAATATATAAGTGGAAGTTTGACTAATTCAATTGATGAATATCCATATAATGACCGTCTAATTGAAAATTTCGGAATTCAAACACCTGAATTGTTTGAGAATGCTGATGTCTTAGCACAATTTTTCCAACGAGACGAGCAAATAAACTTTGACCAACAACTGGTAGATATTAAAAACTCAATTTATAAAAATATATATAACAACTTGAATTTTATCCTTAAATCCAAGGGTAATGAGAAGGCAGTAAGAAATTTTATTCGATGTCTTGGAGTGGGAGAAGAGATACTAGCTTTCAACACCTACTCAGACGATACTGATTTTGAACTTACTAGTAGTTATGCGACTTCTGTAAGTTCAAAAAAATACATTGACTTTACTGCACTGTTAAATCAAACAGATGACGACGCAACTGTATATCAGTATTACGACTCTTCTAACGTAAACTCTGTAGGTTTAATAAGCGGATCTAGCCTACTTGACGAGTATGCCTTTACTTTACAGAGTGAATTTATTTTCCCTAATAAAGATGAACAAGATAGTTTACCTTACCTAGTGCCACAAGTTGTTAGTTCATCTTTGTTTGGCTTTCATACGCCAAATGATGAAAATCCAACTTCAACAGACTTAACTTGGGCACCTCTAATTGATGATTTCGGATTACAAGTATACGCTATTAAGAGTCCAGGATCATTCGCAGAAATAACATCCCCAGACTATCTTGTGAAAGACGCATATTTTTTAGTTAAAGACCGCACAGGAAACACATTATTAACTTCAAGTATTTTTAGAAATGTCTATGAAAATGAACGATGGAATCTTTCCCTTACACTTAAGCCAAAAAAATACCCATTTTCTAATGGGGTTATGGGCTCTTCAGTGTCTGCGTCAGGGTATGAACTTGGTCTTTATGGTGTAAACTTTGATACAGGTACTAAACAAAACTATTTTAATCTAACAACTGATTTGACATATGCTTCAGGGTCTTCTATAATTGGTTCTGCTAAAAGAGTTTATCTTGGGGCACATAAAACAAACTTTACAGGAAGTACATTAACCTCTACAGACGTTCGTGTATCTAGTACAAGATATTGGACAGACTACTTTTCACCAGAGGCACTTGATATCCAGGCACGAGAAGTAGATACTCATGGTTCTTTACACCCATCTAGGAATTCTTACTTATTCCAGACAGCCAGTGCCGGAGTTTATATCCCAAATATCCAAACTCTCGCTTTGAACTGGGAGTTCTCTGATATAACAGGCTCTGATACAAGTGGTCGCTTTATAGTCCAAGATGCATCTTCTGGTTTAAACGACGGAACTTATGAAGCAACATATCAAGGGGATACATTTAGTAACATAAACTTAAGGCAGCACACTGGTCGTGGTGACTTCTTTGCAACAAATGCAACACCGGTTCGTAAACAGTATGTTTATGCTGACAAACTTTTACCACCAGAATATATTGCATCCAATGAGATGGTAAAGGTTCTCTCCACTGATGATGAGGTCTTTGGCACTTTCAAGAAGCCTGCTAGTAGTTTCTTCGCAATAGAAAAAAGTATGTATCGTAGTATTTCTAATCGTATGCTCCATTTGTTTGCCTCTATAAAAGACTTTAACAATCTGATCGGCGAGCCAGTCAACAAATACCGAATGAATTATAAGCATATGGAAAAGGTACGTGAAATCTTCTTCCGCAAAGTGCAGAATGATATTGCAGATTTGCAGAAGTATCTTGATTACTATAAATGGCTAGATACAGCTATGAATCAAATGATTGAACAACTTATGCCGGCTTCTGCTCGTTATGCCGAGAATGTTAGGAATATAGTAGAGAGTCACACTCTTGAGAGAAATAAGATACAATACCATGTATCATTACTAAAAACTCCTGGAAACCTACAAAATTCAAACGTCATCGAAGGTTCTATTAATGGTGATAATACTGATTTAGGTACGGGTGGCGACCCAAACAATGAATCACAGTTTCCACCTCTTAGGCCACAAAATCCAAGACTTGATAACATAGGCGGTAATTTAATACCTATTCCTGCTGAGGAGAGACAACGAAGACTTAGAGGTTGGCTAGAAAACTTTGGAACGAATACTCCAGGAATAAATCCCGGAATAACCCCAGAAGATTTACTTCTTCAGCAGAATAGGGTTTTAGTTGATAGTGCTATATATCAAAGGCTTATTCCAAGAAACCTTCGATTACCAGGCATATTACCGCCTGATGATGACTAATTTGACAGATTGCTGACAAGGGACTAGTTACTAAATGGTTAAGAAAAAGATTATAAATTCTGCTCCACCCAAACCTTCAAAGCGGATTATTGGGGGTTCAAACCAAAGAAGCAAAGCAAGATTTGGCTTACAAAACTCCCATCAGTGGAAGTACAACCACGCTCCGGTAGACTCTGATGAGTCAAAAAATGCAACTTGGTGGCAAGAACAGGCGGAAAGATATTCTACCCAGCTATCTTCTTCGGGCGACAATCTTTACGGTCGCCAGGCAATCAAAAGAGAATTAAACAGAGAGGCTGATAGGGGAAAACTCTATAACCTAGACACTGAATTAAATAAAGCAATTATTGGCGGCAGTAATCAGCCGTTCAATAAAAAGTATCACCTCGGTGATAAGACGATCGGTGCATTTGATACAGAACTGAATATAACTGATACTTTATATCCAAATACAAAAAAACGAGTTACTTTCGGGGTAACTATTGATGGAGTAACTTATAACAGCGAACAAGCCGTACCGTTTAGTTTGTTTAGTTCAAGTATTAGTACGGGATACCAGGCTTCTTTAGCATCGTCTGGGGTGACTGGTGTTGCGTTCAATAATCTTCATGATGATAAGGTACAATCTTACCAGGGTGAGATACCAATGCAGGGACCTTTTACAGAAAGGTATGTTGGCGGCTTACTATCTCGTCATAACGCTGCGTTAAGATCAACCGAGAGACAAGAATCATTTATTCTTACAATGGGTCCAGTCGCTTCTGTCGCCTCGACAACATTAACAGTAGCTCCAACGGCTGATCCAGAAGCTACGTTTGATACAGAATCAATAACGGTAACTATTAATAGTATAACTTACTCTGCTACGTTTGACTTCTTTACAAACATAGCAGATTCAACAAAATCTTTGATAGGTATCGGCGATGCAACAGATGAAGATGACGTTGCTCAAGCTTTAGTAATTAGTTTAAATGCTGCCGCTACAGACGATGGTCTACCAATCGTAGCATCTATAGGTTCTTCAGCGAATATTGTAGATGCAGTGGGAACTTTTATCGGCACTCGTGATAATGGATCAGCTTTTACTGGAGTACCCATCACCGCAGCAGAAATAACAACATCTGCTTTCAGTGGCGGATCCGCTGGTAGGTCAATGAACCGCCCAACTGTCGGTAGCCCACAAGGTGACTGGTTGCGAGGACATGGTGCAAAAGCTCCTGTAAATATTGGGAACATAAAAACATTATTTACATCTGATAGTGTTCGTGTAGTAGGAAACTATACTAGAAACTATGAAGTTCTCCAAAGTGCTAACCGAGCCGCCACCAATATGGATCTTGCCTACAACACTGCTAACTACAATTATCAAACACCTAGTGCCTTCGTAACAACGCCTGCTCGAAGGGCTTTGGGACTCACAGGTTCAGCAGATTATCCAGCCCCTCGTCAAGTAGCTTCCAGAAAGACAAGCCAGACAATTATTGCAAATCGTTTTTCGGCACCAGGTGACAAGGTGGATTCTAAACAGCAGTTCCGTGATGTAGCTTCTGATCAATTCTCTTCCAACAATGCACTTCCTTTCCGTAACTTGCCAGTACGGAACCCATATATTAGAAAGCTTGCTACACATACAGACTTTGGTGGTTTCGAGCCTGGAAGTACAACTGTCGCTTCTGTTCATAAGACCCAAAGAAACCAAACCCAGCGAGTTCAAGCTTCTGGAAGTACATTTGTAACAGGTACTGTCTATGACGATTATTTTATAACAAGGCCAATCCCAGCCGGCGATAGTACTCAATGGTTCTTTGCCTTGTCGGGTTCTAATACAACAACTTATAGCAATTATGTTTTATCTGGGTCTAGATATCCAGAAAACATTAGCTTGTCAAGAACAAACATTGGCTCTTTTGATGCTGGTACGGGAGATTTTACCTGGATTGACGGAAACAAATATTATATTTGGTCAAGTGACCCATACAGTGCTCCTTGGACACAACTCCAAACAACCTATAAAAGTGCTGCAACTTATTTAAAGAAGCATAACCTGTATGAGTTATTGCCAGAAGAGGTAGTATCAAAAGATTCTGTTACTAGTGTAGCATCAACTCAAACAAGGACTTCTACTGATCAGGGTGGGAACACAATAACAAATTTCTATTCGCAGCAGTTTAGAGAACCTCCTATAACATCTCGTTATAAACCACTAGTTCATCAAATAGAAACGTTCATTGGCTCCCCTTCAGAGACAACCAATGATAAGATTACATTAAGTTTAGAATATAGCTACGGCAACTCATTAATGGGTTTTGCAAACCGAGAACTTAACACCCGACTTGCGGGAGATATTAAGTTCGCTCACAATAAAGTCAAGCGTCCATACGAAGCGTTACGGGAACAGCTAAATAATTCCTCATCTCGCTCTCTAAACGGCGTGAATATGATAAAAATGTTTGCGTACAACGAAACAATCTTCCCACGAGAGATAAACACCTATCTTTCTGGAAGTCGTGCTCGTTTAGCCTTCGCAAATTCTTATTGGAAAAGTGATGCGGATATAGAGACTGTAACAGCTTTCTATAATAATTTTGATACTATTTTTTATGTGCCATCAATACGTGACAGGGATAATGCACAGGTGCCACGTCTGATTGCTCCATTTACTACTTCCCAAGGGTTTATAGTTGATTTGGGCGACCAAACTCCCTATAACCCTAATAATAGCTTTACGCCAAAACTTTCGGGACAAGTAGGTTCGGGTTCTATCTGGTCAATGGATTCCTATTTATGGTCAAGCTTATCAGATACCTATGCAGGTGCTTCTTTTGAAACAGGTTCTTTATCTGCTTCAGTAATACTTGCGGGGCAATCAACAACTGCTTGCGGCGAACTAATGATGACACATTATGGAACAGTCAAGGATACAATAACTGATTCAACACCATCTAATAACTTTGGAACAAGTTCTTATGACACCTCATCTATTGTTAGTTCCCAATATGTTTATAGTATAGCTTTTGAAACAGGAACAGTAGCATCTGCAAATAATAACTGTGAGCCTCGTATTCCAGGTGGTGCCTTTTCCCGCCCTTCTTGGACAGCAGCTTCAGAACGAAGATTTGTTGATGGCGAAAGTAAAGGCAACCTTGCTACTCAAGTTTATCCTTTTTATAACAGTTATGATGAGTGGGCAGCCGAATTACGACTTAAGGGTAAATCCCATACAATCATTCCAGAATATCGTGTAAGTGAGCATGTATCTCAATTCAAGACTAACCGAACCTTGTTCACAGCAATCTCCTCTTCTCTAGAAATTACGGGAGCAAATGCAAATAATTTTGACGGGACAAACACAGATTTCTATACAAGGTATGCTACCACAGATAATATGGAGTTCTTATCTGACTTCATGTCTTATGACAAGGGGGACGTTAATTTTATCTTTAATGATTATCCCCGTCATTTTGAGATAAACTCTGATGCAATTGTAAAATTATTACCTTATGATGGGTTCTATCCAATGAATAGAACTCTAGAGATATCAACACTTTTCTCGCAATCTTATAGTCCATCCTCACAGTTCACAGGTTCTGAAGCTGGTGCTGCAAGTCAGTGGAGAGCATTATTACGACCATATTTTGCACCAGGGATTATGTATAACTCCATTAAATCTGGTGTTGCTGTTGACTATCCAGTCCGCAGGGCAACAAGAAATAGCGGACAATATGATGAGAAAGCCTCGACATCTGCTGCTGGCGACGGAACTTATCCAGGGTATAAGATAGGCTACCCACTATTCGGTGGTCTATATGGCGAATTGACTGGAGCAGCCAATGTTTCAGGCACAATACCAGGAAATTCTAGAAGAAACCGTGATAATTTTGACTGGACTGATCCAGATGTTAACGCTCTTTATTGGGCAGACAGACTTCCTTTTGAATCTATTCTGGCACCAGAAGATTATCTAACTGCTGAATTAGGTACGACAACAGGCTCTCTAGCTACTGTAATGTCTGATATCAATACGTTCCTTCATTTGGATGTTACAGCATCTTTTGTAGAGGGCGGCGTAGATTCCAACAATTTGTATAAAAAAGCGGTATCCAACTTCCTTGCTAACGTCCCGCAATTCTTTTTGAAGACAAAAGAGAACAAGTTTGGTTCACCAGGGAAGCTCACCAAATTCGTATCCCAATTTGGTAATCCCTCAAAGGGGTCTCAAGAGATCACGACCGCTTCTCGCACAGTAACTGCTGATCCTAAAAAAGCATATATGATGGAAGTTGGTCTAATGAAGACAGACCAATTTAACATGTATAGCAATCCAGCAGCCTTCGGTCCAGCAACAAATACCAGTTACATATACCAGCCTTGGGAAATTGCTGAAGGATCTGGTTCTTGGACACCTTCTGGTTCTGCTTGGCCTAAGCACCGTGGTGAGTTCGCTCCATTCACGCCGCCATATTACTACGGACCTTCGCTAGCTCGTATTACTTTCATGCCCATCGGGGATAAAAAAGAATATACACTAGAAGAGATTCTAAACAACGACCGTGGAGAAGTCTTCATAGATTTCCTTAATGAAAGCGGAAGTTATTATGATGCGACATCTGGTTCTTATGTTGATGCTTACGGTAATACAGTAGCAACAAATACAACTCCCGCTTATAAGTGGAACCGTGCTTGGTTAAACAGAATGGATATTGATGCTTCCATTAATATAGGTAACGAGTTCCCAACTTCAGCAGGGTCTTCTTACAGATCAGCAGACCCCAACAAGTGGACAATTATGCCTAAATGGGAAAGTCCAGTATTAGACTTCCCAGGTATTACAAGAACTCCAGCCGTGCCGGCAGTTCCTACTGCATATGCTAGTGCTTCGGCAACTATGGCAGCAGGTTTGGTGGCTGATTACAATGGACTGGACCTTGTTATAGAGACCAGTACAGTTACTGTTACATTTATATTTGATAGTGGTGCTGCCGTACCATCAAGGAATAGTGCAACAGAATATAAGGTAGGGTACTCTGGATCTTCGGGTAATCCTGAGGTTGCCCAAGCTCTCTCGGCATCGGTTGCTCTTGCTCTTAGTAATGCAGAAATAGATGTTACACCTTTTGTATCTGATTCTTTATCCCCAATAGTTGTTCTTACAGATAATGTTGGTGGAACAGGAATAAATACTAAAGCATTGACTGGTGACACTGTTAGTTTGGGATATATAACCCAGGTTCCATTCGCTGGTGGTGTAGATGCAACACCAGCCGTACCAGCCACCACAACAGTCGATTATAACTTCTCATCTTCTGTAAACCCAGCAGAATTCACAAGTTCTGCTCAGGGTATGTGGCACCAGTATGGATCAACACCCGACGAGGGTGAGGGTGTTTATATGTATATTAAGGATATTCCATCTGGCGAAAACGAGGAATATGATCTCGTCGCTTCTTATGTTAATTCAACTGGTTCTTACAATTATGTTCGTAAGATTCCAAAATATGTAATAGATACGGAACGAACTGTGTCCTCATTGGCTGATCTTTGCGGCTTTGATTCTGAAGAAATCATACGAAAAGGTTTTGACCCCAAAAAAGCCAAACGACTTGGCGAGCTTGCGGAAGATAACGAGAACTCAATATCAGAAGCGGTTGTTGCTCTACCTTTCTATCTTGATGATAACGGCGAGCCAAAACTCATCACACTACAGGCTTCACCAACCGAGTTGGGACCAAAAATCAAAGAGTTCCGCAAGAACTTCACCAAGTACTCATTACCCCCTGTTCTATCACAGAAGCTCCTAGGTCTCGTTCCAAAGGGCTACCCAACGATTGCTGATACCATCAACCCATTCGGCGGCGACGAATACGACGAGATACTTTCAGGGGAAGATATAAAACAAATACCTGTAGTATACCTAATGGAGCACACTGCCCAACTAACCAAACAAGACCTAGCCGACATCTGGCAAGGTATTATGCCTAACCTAGCAAGACGAATGAACTTTAGTTTCTCTGCTATCGATCATTACATGCCCGGCGATAATGTAGAAGAAACACCAACTCAGTTCCCAGAAGTCCTTAAGGAGCAAATTAATATTGGTGCAGTTCGTGACGGTAACCCAAGATACGATCTTCTTGATATTGCAGAGAAAGCTTGCAAGCAAGGGTTCTTCCCAGAGATTAAATGGCTAGTCTTCAAGGTTAAAGAGAAGGGGTTATCCACTTATGCTGAAATGATCGCTCAAGAAGTAGATGGTCCCTCCGCACTTGGCTACGATAACGCAAAAGAATTCATGACTCTTCAGGGTCTTCCTGATGACCAAGTTGATAGAATTTTAGGCGACAGAGATGAATTTGCGAAGAACGCTTATGTATCTAAACATTCTTTATCAAGCCCAACATATAACTGGCCTTATGATTACTGTTCTTTGATTGAATCCGTTAAGATAAATTCCCGAGTAGGATTTAGACCCGACCTCGAAAAGGAATATGAAGAGGCGGCAGCAAAACTGACCCAAAGAACTAGAGATGAAAAAGCAGGCAACAAATAATAATGTATGGGAATATTTAAAGTATGGTTCGTTTTTTCGATCAAAAAGAAGAAGTAATTAATATTGAACTTACAGCATATGGTAAGCAACAGTTCACTAGTGGTACTTTATCTCCGGCGTATTATGCTTTTTATGATACTTCTATCCTTTATGATGGGGGATATGGCGGTATAACTGAGACACAAAATCAAGTAACTAATAGAATTTCTAACGAGACACCAAGACTTCAGACTCTATCTAAGTTTTCTTCAGCACCAGGGTCTGTTTTTTCTCTAGCTACTGCAAAAAATCAAGACGATTTTTCTCAGGAGAATAGCTGGAATTCTTCTTTCTATAGAACTTTGGGCAGCAGTGATCCAAATTCTACTTTTAATCCAGCTTGGAAAATTAATGTTCTAGAGCTTAGTGATGTTGGGTTTAATGATGGTGTAAAATATAATGCTAGCAATACAATACCTCAGATGAGTGCCACATTGTATATTGATTATGTAGATGTCCCAGCAAGGCTAGAGGATACTGTTCAAGTCGGACCAGAACTAATTCTAAATTCAGTTGATAGTTTTTTACTAAATGTTGAGGAGTTGAATACAATTTTTAAGGGCAACGGAAATTTTGATATTGAGGTCTATGTTTCAGGGACAGATAGGATAAATTC
>UEXM01003343.1_pt1 | contig 10310 bp, 16 predicted proteins | sample 1796661 | NCBI WGS metagenome assembly UEXM01 (sample SAMEA4772469, study PRJEB27181) | metagenome
TATGGCGGATACGGAATGGGTCAGCAGATGGGTGGATATGGAAATTATGGCGGGATGCAAAATCCTTACCAGCCGCAGCAGTATGGCAACCCGAACAATTTTATGGGTTATCAACAACCGCAGCAGCAGTATAATCAACCAGCAGTAATGTTTTAAGCTGGTTGATTTGTAAAATTTCTAATAATTCTTTTTAGTTCGCTGCGCTATGTATTGAAAAAGTCCCTCACCTATCTTTTTCTGCACAACACTTACTAGACCAGCTTGGTTAGCCATTAAAGCGTCTAGTCTAAATGGGCCTCCTGCATATTGCCCGATGTGGTAGTTTATTTTATCACCGTATTTAGTCTGTTTTAATGCGTTACTAAAGGCATCTCTATTTTTGACGCCTATAAGGTCTACAGTGTTTGCAATTTTATCTTTCGTTGTATTCGATATTTGGTTTGTCATTTAAAAGCTCCCTTTCAAACATTTTTATTATAGCCTCAATTTCTTCTACTTGTTGGTAAAGAGTTAACCGCCTTCTATTTTTAGCATCTGCTTTCATAGATAAAAGGCGGTTATTTAACATCTTTTTTACTCTGTCTGATTCCTTAGACATGGATTAATCCCACTTAGCGTTGCCTTTTAAGATAACAGCATTGCCAACAATGCCCGTTCCGCAAATCTTAGTTGCTTCTTCATTAAATGGTAAACCTTTCAGCAATCCTTCTTCATTAACAAGAATTTGGATTTCTGAATTGTTTGGTGATCTCACCATTTCAACTAAGCCACCGACAAGAGCTTGCGCTTCTTCCAATGTGGGTTTTTTGTCTTCAATTGTTGTAAGCATAGTTTCTCTCCTTTTTGCTTATTCATCCTCAATGAATTTAATTGTGAGAGATGCTACACGTCCTTCTTCGTTATAGGTAGCAATGACAGGATAACTCCCATCACCAAAACCAGAACTACACGCTACGGCGAGTCCTTCGCCAATCTCTCCTCCTAATCGCTTGTCTAATATAGTTGCTTCACAAGCGCCTTTATAGGAATATTCTCCAGATGGAGTTCTTTCGATTTCTACAAACTTACGCTTTTTAAGCAGTTCGTTCATAGTTTTGCCATAAGGCTCGATTTTTGCATCATATCGCGTAAAGTCTTCAGGCCAAACTAATTTGTTTAGATCACGACCTAAGTATTCACGGCGTCCATCGTACTCATTGTCTTTCCATTTAGACAAATAGCAGGGATCACCCACCATTACTTGACCACTATCGACTCCAATATGTCCTAATACTTTTTGCATCTCTGCACTCCTTTTTGCTAGAACTTAGTATTATTACCACAACTTCCCATATATGTCAAATATTATCCCGACCAGTTTGGCGTTCATATTCGCCACGAGAGAATGGCCCATCCATAGTTCCAAGCCATTTTTCTGAGCCGCCAAGAGACAGGGCATATTTACGGATTAGACCCATTTCTAACGCTTGTGTAATTGTACCTTTGATGGTGCTTTCCTTACCACCATTCTTGATTGCGATAACGCATGGTTCAGTTAGCACTGACTCGTGAACAGCATTGTAGAGGCCGTCATTAGTTCCACCATGAGTAACAGCACGACCATCGTTCTCTCTCATGCGAACGAAATCAACCACATGGGTTATACGTTCTCTAACTGCTGAAGACATAGCCAGAGATCGTATGTCTACAGAACGGTCTTCTAACAATCCCGTATCAGGATTACGGATAAAGTGCCTTATCTCACGATTAGCTGGCCCGTTTGATTTAACAACAGCACCATCAAACACAGCGTTTCTTGCGTAATCCAATTGCAGATCACGACACCGCTGACGCCCCGTACCTTCATCAACAGACCAGACGGCGAACGCAGAGCGCACACCATCGACAATAGCAGATGTACCTCTAATAAGGTTACGCGCCTGTTCTGGCGTTGTGACAGGCTCGTTGTCTCTGATCTTAGCCATATGGTGATTAACCATGACCGTAGCCCCTGTTTCGGTTGCCATCTGTGCGAGTAAGCCCATAAATGCAGCCCCTGCCGCTGGATCAGCGTTTACATCAGCGTGAACAAACGAAGCCATAGGATCAATAATGATTAGCTTGAGGGTTTCCATCTCTAGCATCTGGTCATAAATGCGAGAGAACTCTTCGCCCATCAGGTAGGTGTTGTCGAACTTCTGCATGATTGGAAACACACCGCCGAGGTTTGGTAGTGGTAGCACACGCAGTTTATGTTCGTAATGTTCCCGGTATTTACTAGGATCAAGCCTAGAAATACGTCTGTGCATTTCGTCTTTATCGTCTTCCGCAGTAATTAGAATTACGTCACCATGCTCCGCAACCAACCCACCAAATGCGCTTTGCATAGAAGCCCCTGACGCGACCTTCATAGCTAGATCAAGCGTCATCATGCCTTTACCACTGTCACCCGCAGCCGCGAACACGACAGGAACGCCAAGAGGTATTGTATCGCCAATCAGAAAATGTTGTTCGGGAGCCGAGCCAACAAAGTATTCGTTAATTAACAGGCTATCGTCTACAAGACTAATAGGCTTCTTCACCTTGTTCTCGTTAGTCTCTAACATCTTTTCGATGTTGAAGCCTTCTTCTATTGCATCAGCCGCGTCCCACTTCTCTTCCTTAGTGGACGGTATTTTCAGCATCATGGTGGATTTTGCACCCGCTGCTTTCGCTTGAGCCTCGACAATACGCGCTAACTTTTTACCAGCTTCATCATTATCAGGCCATAGAATTACGTCTTTGTTACGCAGATGCGAGAAGTCGAACTTATTTGCAGTATTTTCAGATAGCATCCCTGCACCACCTATTGTGCAAGTTGCGGTATAGCCCAACGCGTTTAAAGCATCAGCGCATTTCTCGCCTTCGACCCATATAATCTTATTCGCGTCTAATATGTTCGGGATATTATACAGAGGTCTGGGTTCAGGCACACCTTGGCGACCATTCATGAACTGGCGAAATTGTTTCTTAGGCTTCCCGGCACTATCCCGAACAATTCCTCCACTTGCGTCCCGGTCATAGTATTTTCGGACTGAAACAATCACGACTCCATCTGCATCTGTATAGGTATATTCTTCTTCAAACGGCGTACTTGGGTTGATAGATGTCTTTTGTTCGGGTTTTTGAGTTTCTGTCGATACAGTAAAACTTTCAGGATTGTTCGGCTTAACAATGTTTTCAGGAGGCGCTACATAATCTTGTGGAATATACTCAGCAAGCATTTTCACACACTCTTTGAGATCATACCCCCGACCTTCTTTTAGAATTTTGCAGATACCACCAACGCCATCCCCTGACTCAAAGTCCATTCCTTTTAGGAACCAAGGACTACTTGTATCAATGTTAATTCTTAATGATTTACCAGCTTCACCACTTAGGGAGCCGATAAAAAACTCTTTGCCACGGATTACCCCTGATGGGTATGTATCAACTAATATTTGCAACTGGACGCTACGAGGAACTTCTTTAGATATTCTCTCCGCGACTTCTTTTGTTGTCTTGCCAAAACTTAAAACATTCATTACTTTGCCCCTATATACCCTTCTCCACTTATCAAATGTGAGGTGTGGCCTACCAAGCACACCTCACATTTTTTTTTATAACTCCCAACAAGTCTGTTTAAATTCACAAAACTTGCACAAAAAGAAATCTTTACTTTGAGCAATACGCGGTAGAATGTCACCAGCTTTTGCTGCCGTCAAGATATTCACTGCCCTGTCGCTTGCCTCTTGAGCCAAACTTTTGTTGTAAGGAACAAGTTCATAGTAGATTTCTGAAGTGTTTTTATTAACCACAGTAAACAACGCAGGGTTCTCATATAAATCCATATACGTCTGATACAGAGCTATTTGAGTTGCATAAACTGGATTAGCTTTTGCCACGCCATGTCGGACGAAAGCCTTAAACTTATTGTCGTTTGCTGACTTGCACTCCCACAAACTAGGATAACTCATATTGGCAGGACCACCACAGATTACGCCATCTATGTGTCCTTTGACTTCATCGTTAGCTATAGAGAAGCCAAATTGCTTGCCGTCTTTCTTTTCTGTACGCAGATCGAAACCAGCGTCTTTCAGCCACTTTGCTGTGTAATCCTCAATCTCATGCCCAAACTGAAAGATACGCAGTGTACGCGCTGTAAACTCTTTGTCAGGGTCAACAGGGTAGTTAAGGTAGCGATATTGTATCTTTCTCTGGCATTCATCGCCAATACTAGACGCACCGATATATTTTCTCCGCGTCCTTTTCTTCTCTCCTGCAACGATTGCAATGTCTACTGCATCTTCAATCTCTTTTACGATTGCCTCTGTCATATCTTATAAACCTCTTATTAGTTTTGGAGCATCAAAAATCATTTCTAACTGTGGGTGATTCAATTCTTCAAATTCTATGTCACAAAAGTTTCCACAATCAGGCATAATTATCTTTTGCTTATGCCCCTTTTTAGGGTCTAGCTCGTCCAGAAAATCGCCACGAATACATGAGTTGCCCACCTCACGCTCTAGTTCAGCCATTTGCTTAAAGTAGTCTGGAAAATCTATTCTAATTTTGTTCCAATAGCCTGCCCCACCTTTCACACAACCAATGCAATTATTGTTTTTATACCCAAGCCCATACATAGCTGGACTTTCTATGTTGGCTTTTTGCAGGAAGTGCAGACATTCAGGCTTGGTCATACGCTTTTCGATCAAAGGAAATATAGGCTTAGATACAGGATATTGTTCCTTAAATCTTATCGCTCTGTTTATTTCCTTTTTGCTAAACTCAAATCCAAACACCTGACCATCATAGGCGAGTTCTTTCTCTACCCTTTGCCTAACGCTTTTCTTGAGTTCAGAGGTGCATCTCGCTCCTGCTGGACCGTTCACATATCTAGTCTTTTTAATAACATCGAATTGGTCTTTGTACTTTTCAGACCGCCAAACTTCTATTTCACAGCCATACCAATCTTCACACTCTTTTTTAAATCTGGCGTTGTCATCATGCGCGGAGTCTATAGCAAAATATATGGGCTTTATCGAACTCCCAAATTCTTCAATAGCTATCTTAGTTGCAACGGCGCTAGTAACCCCTGCACTCCACCATGATATAATCATCTCAACACCTCAGACCTTTAATTAAAATGGGATTGAGGTAGAGGGCCAAGTACCTGTTGACTTGTAGTAAGTGTCTTCAAGTGTTCCAATGTCAATCTCCGCTGCTAGACGTTTTGATTCTTGTATTCCAAATATAAGTGTTTGAACCTGTTCTTCTGTAAGATCAGAGAACTTTGTGTCCCAACCAAACTTACCCAATATAAACGCCAATTCTTTCATAGGCATTGGTGCTGTATCAACTTCGCTCAATGTATTATCTCCCTTCCAATTGTGCATAAATCCATTATGCTGTTTACTTCATCTTGATCCGCATCCTTATTTTGAAACGCAATATTTAAAACTTCTTTGCCTTTTATCTCAATAACTGCTGTTCCAAATAAAACAACATTATCTGCATCCTCCAGATGCTCTCTAATTACGTCATTAGCAGAGGATTCGACTTCATTTAGGTTTGAGTTGTCATTCACAAAACAAACCAATTCGTATTCAACTGTTTCGACTTTATCTTCTGATTTCTCAGCGATCATGATGTGCATTTCAAATCTAGGCATTATCTTCTTTTGTAGCCAATTCGCCGCTACAGGCGAGATAGCCAGCGCCATCCACAAAATTATCAATATTTTTCGGGTTCGATCTAATACGAGCAATTTTAAGAAGGGTCATCATTACCCCCACATCTGTAACGCTGATGTAAGAACCCTCTAAATAGCTGTTCCATAAATCAGCTATTCTATCAAAATTCTGTTCCAAGTCTCCATGCTCTTGAGCGCGTTCCTTGGTCACATATTCCTTTGCTAAGTCTAATACTTCGCCCCTGTTCATTTGTAATTTCTCCCTGTTAGTTTCTTCCAGTTGTCAGCGATCAATCTATCAACGCTATCTCTGTTCCAATAATAACTCAAACAGCAAGCTGCTTTGTACTTAGTCCAAGAGAAATCCATCATGTTTATATTGACGCCATTTGCGGCTAGATGCTCCTTTTGCTTCGCTGATGCAGGCTGGTTCAACCAGCGTTTTGTTTTGTTTGCTGCGTTACTATCCTCTATTTCTCGCAAGAAGTCATCCCCCGCAGCCATTGCTTGTACCTTCTCGCCTATAGAAACCACTCTAGGACGCCCATTCTTGGACTTTACGATAGCTATCCAGTAATCTCCAATGTTGCCCACCAGAGTAAAGCCATTGAAGCCCATAGCCATCATTGCAGAGCCGTTGCCGTATGGATCAATCCACATAAACGGAGACATTTGCATGAGATCGTATTCGGTCATCTCAAAGTTTTCTAATATGTCTTTTACTTTGCGCTCAAACTCATGCTCACAGATTGGACAAATGCGTGTGTTCGATGCCACTTCGCTTTCACAGTCTGGACAAATTTTCGTTGGAGCATCACCACCAACAGACTTGTCTGCACCATCTAAGTTTGCTGTTTCGTCTAAACCGCCATGAGTGATGATTGATGTGCCAAAGTCCATAACAACGCAGTCAGTCTTTATGACATCTGGATATAACTCAGGATCAAGAATACGCAGACCACGACCAATCATTTGCACCATTGTACCCTTTTGGGAGCATGGACGCGTTAGAATAATGCAAGATACAGGTGGAGCGTCAAAACCTTCTGTCAGGACTGCCACGTTTACGATAACTTGGAGATCACCAAACTCAAGATTGTACAGCATCTCTGCACGTTTCTCTTTGTCTGTTTCTCCTGTAACGTAGTCGGCTCTTATTCCTGCTGAAACAAACGCATCGCAAACGTGTTCAGCGTGTGCCACCGTAGAACAGAATACAACAGTCTTTCGATCTCCTGCCTTGTCTTCCCATTCGGAAACAATGCGATCATTAATGACTTGGCGATCCATAATAGCCGCCACTTCTTCCATGTCGTATTCTTTACCGCGTTTTGTAACCCGATCTAATTGATCACCCACGCCAAGATCAATGATGTAGCTTTTAGGACGTACTAGGAAGCCTTCGCGTATCAGTGTGGCTAGTTCGATCTGATGTGCGCAGTTGTTGAATATGGAGCGCAGACCTTTACCATCGCCACGGTTCGGCGTTGCAGTAAAGCCTACAATCTCAGCATCGTCATTGTCTTCACGAACTGCGTTAATAACTTTTGTGTACGTTGGAGCCGCCGCATGGTGGCCTTCGTCAATTACAACCATGTCAAACAAAGGGCGATCTCTAAGGTTTCTATCGCGTGACATTGTTTGGATCATTGAGAACACAGCATCACCGTCCCAATGCTTGACTGTTCCGTTGACAATACTTGTTGTGATGTAGGGATTAACCTTTTCAAACTTCTCTTTGTTTTGCGCTACAAGTTCATCCCGGTGTTGAATGACAAGAACTCGCTTGCCTTTCTTGTGCCGTTCACCAACGAGCGCAGAGAGCATGATTGTTTTGCCAGCACCTGTAGGAGCGACAACTAGGGTGTTTCTATGCTTGTCTAACGCGGTACAAGCGTCAGAAACAGCAACCTTTTGATAAGGACGTAATATCATAATAAGAACCTATTTGCTAGAATAGTTGGGGGGTTAGCGGCCTCGCCCCCCCTGTGCGAGTTCTAGCAGGCGCGGAATGGCCCTGCCGCTAGATTTACTTTTGCGCCCAAGAAGGTACTGCACCGCTAGGTTGTGCAGGAGCTTGTGGTGCAGATGCCTGTGCAGGAATTGTAGTATTCTGCATAGGAATGCTGCCTTGAGGCAAGAAATCCTTATTATCAGGCGTTAATGCCACCATTAACTGATTACTGTCCTTGTAACCATTAGTGCCTTTCTTAATGCCAACCTTCACACAAAGTTCCATCGCATTCAAGTCAAACATTCCGCTAATATTGCGATTTTGTTGTGCCTGTGGAGACATATCAGAAGGGTTAATGTTTCGTGCGCTTTCGACAATGGACTTCAATGTACGAAGACCAATCTCTTTAGCCAATGGCATACCGCTTTGACCCATCTTGTCGCCATCGACAAAGACGCTGTGCCAAAATTTACGGCGATCATACTCGCCACCGATGATTGTGAACTCAAGGTTCATCCACTTAGCAGATGTGCTTTGTGATCTCTTAAACCATTGACCCTGACCAAACTCAGAGATTTCAATATCTCCTTGCTGGACAATTACAACGGCACGACAAACTGTGCCATTAGGAATAAGAGAGAACTCTTGAGTTTGCGGATTTTCGTCTTGTGGTACATTATTAAAATTAAGCATTATGCTTCTCCTTCGCTAGAAGTTTGAGTTGTAGGATCGACAAAGGTTAATTCCTTGTCCGATTTATTAGAGCCTGCTGACATCTTTTCCATTAATCTTCCAAGATGAGGCTCTTCTAATGTGTCGAGTCTGCCAGAACGGTCTTTGGCTGGATAGCCCCATTCGTTCAGAGGTTGACAAACAAAGGCACGATACTGACCGTGATCCCCTGTTAAGACTGACATTGTGATTACCTCGTCAACAATTCCGGGCAATTCACGACCAGTTTTGCTCCCTTCAATCTGAAGAGAATATTGCTTGCGTCCATACTCGTCAGTAATCTCGTCAAGAATACCAACAAAGATTACGTTCTTAGAACGAATGTGTTGAATGTGCGTTAGCCATGACATCATCTCACGACCATGCAAACCATATGCGGCACGAGTATCCATCTTACCAGAGCGGTCAGACCGCACCTCTGGCTGTTGTAAGCACCACTGAAAGCACAAACGCCCTGCTACGGTGATAGAGTCCACAAACAGAGTATCGTACTTCTTCCATACCTCTGAAGCATCCCCATAAATCTGCGCTACATAATTGTAATGTGATTCGCTGTACGGTTGATCGTCAGCCAACGATGGGTTTGGTCCACCTAAGAAGCAAGCAAGATCACGGCATTCTGCCCATGTGCGCGGACGAACGACATCAATAGGATGCCCTTCGATAGCTGCATCACCAGCTTCTAAGTCCATGAACAAAGTCGTAGGCGCATTGAGAGTACGAGCAAGTGTGGTTTTACCCACACCGCTTGCACCACATACCACGATCTTGTGACCTTTTTTCTCAGCCATACGCTGATCTGCTGTTATAATTTGTAGTGTCATTAGCTTTCCTCCAACTCTACTGTAAAGCGACCATTTTCGATAGTGCGACATTCCTCTAAAATCCGCTTGATAGCAGGAGGAGCGGCTGTAAACTTGCGTTCTTCAACAGCAAATGTCAGCTTTCCATAATGTCGTGCATCTTCATCCGACATTGTTCCCAATGTCTCACGCAACATATCTTGGTCCCATGTTACTTTTTTGGCTAAATGAACTTTAACCTTGTGATTTCCGTCAACAACGTAAGCTGTGCCAAAATCTTTACTATCGTTACGAAGAGCATCCTTCGCTATTGACATATAAGTGTCTGATAGCTGGTCTTCGATTTCTTTTAATTGAACTTTTAGATCGTTCATAGATGCTTTCAAAGTATCTCTACGATCAAATAAATCACGACTGTTCATGTCGATTCCTTTCCGCTGGTTACTAGAGTCCCAACTATAACCATACAGTGTGGGTGACTGTCAAGAACTTTTTTTGGAAAGAAATATTTCGATGCCTAAACAAGCCTTCATGAGCTTCTTCTTTAGCTTAAACTCAGGGGTTTCAAATCCCTTGGCGTCTTCGACAATTTCATGCCATACGCCGTCTTTGTCTTCGCGCTTGTAGCGGAAGTCAGCAACGTAGGCGCATATCTTCTGATCATTTACCAGTAGGTTGTATCGAACCTGTAGCTCAAGGTCTTTGACCACTCCAGCGCGTTCAAGTGACTTTATATATAGATACCGCTCACCTTCCCACTTAGAGTCAAACTTGATACCTTGTATGGTAACTTTCTTGTTTCCGTATTTGGGTCTTGACCCACGCAGTTTGGGATTATATACAGTAGGGAAAGTCATTTATGGGAAGGAGTCTCCATGCCAAACCCCGGAAAATATAAATCCGTAGGTGTTTCGATTGAAGCCTACGATAAGCTAGTGTTTATCGCAGAACACGAGGATCGTGCTATCGGACGCCAACTTGCGCGTATGATTGATGAAACATACGGTGATATTCATTTGCGTGTCAACAACAAGAGATCAAGCGCAACACCCGTAGCCGTTGGCATTGGGGGTTTATCAACCGTTATTGAAGACTAAAGAAGTCCTGCGTTGCCCAAACCACCTAACAGTGT
>UEXM01003345.1_pt1 | contig 10307 bp, 15 predicted proteins | sample 1796661 | NCBI WGS metagenome assembly UEXM01 (sample SAMEA4772469, study PRJEB27181) | metagenome
TGGCACATTTTGCAAAACTAGGATCAAACGGAAAAGTTATTCAAGTATTAACTTTAGATAATAAAGATATGTTGAATGCTGATGGCGTTGAAGATGAGTCAGTAGGACAACAATATTTAGAAACACACAATAATTGGCCTGCACAAATGTGGATTCAAACTTCATACAATACATCAGGTAATGCACATAACTCTGGTGATAATTCAAAAGCATTTAGAGGAAACTATGCAGGCATAGGTTATACTTGGGACGAAGATAATAATATCTTCTGGCCTAAAAAACCATATGCGTCTTGGGTAAAAAATATGACAACTGCAGGTTGGCAATCACCAATCGGTGATGCTCCAGCATTGACAGAAGAACAAGAATCACAAAATACAGCTGATACCCATAGTTGGTCTTACGTCTGGAATGAAACTAACACAACTTGGGATTTGACAGACTTTAAAGCATAATTTATATATGGTGGTGGTATGCAAAAGAACGTTTTAACAGAGCAAGCTTTATATTATGGTGATGTGGCAATGCCTAAAGATTGGGACATTGACCGGGATAAATTATCAGGCGACATCTTACAATCAGTAATTCAAAACAAAGATTTTCCATTCTCAAGAACTTGGGATATGTTAAATACATATATGAGAGATCACATCGGTCTTGAATATGGAATCAATCTAGTTAACAAATCAACGTGGGGAAATATCTATAAACCTGCGGAAACAACTATTCCTTTATTAAATATTGATCCAGTAGATCTACGTAACTCTCCAGACTTTACATTATTATATGGTGTAAAAGTCAAAGATTGTTTTGTTCGAATACACTATGAAGATAACAGACGTAAAGGAAGAAGTTGGGATGTAGAACTTAAAAATAATATGTTCATTATGTTTCCATCAACTAATATGTATTATCTAACTAACACACAAAAAGATTCATTAAACTTTGTGCAAACAATAACTTATGAATATATCTAATTACTACTGGCATTTTCCTGCAGCTTTAACACCAAAGTTTTGTGATGATGTAATAGCTTATGCTAATCAACAAGAAGAAACAATGGCTAGAACTGGTGGTTATGGAGATAGAAAATTATCTAAAGACGAAGTTAAAGATTTGAAAAGAAAAAGAAACTCTGATTTAGTTTGGTTAAATGATACTTGGATATACAAAGAATTACACCCATATGTACATATGGCTAATAGAAACGCTGGTTGGAACTTTGAATGGGACAGATCAGAATCGTGTCAGTTTACAAAATACAAACACAATCAATATTATGATTGGCATTGTGATGGTTGGGATAAACCATATGAAGGTGAAGGACTCGATAAAGGTAAAATTAGAAAACTATCTATGACTTGTCAATTAACAGATGGTTCCGAATACACAGGTGGTGAATTAGAATTTGATTTTAGAAACTACGATCCACATATGAGAGATGAAAGTCAACACTTAAGAAGAGCAAAAGAGATTTTACCTAAAGGATCTATTATTGTTTTTCCTTCTTTTGTATGGCACAGAGTTAAACCAGTAACATCAGGCACAAGATATAGTCTTGTTGTTTGGCATTTAGGAAGGCCTTTTAAATAATGTTTATAAATAGTTATTTTCCAACTGTAATATGGAGTGAGGAAAAACCAGAGTTTGTTAAATCGTTAAACAAAGCGAGTAACAAATATATTAAAGATGCAAGAACAAGAGAAAAAAAATTTATAAAAGAACACGGTGATTTTGGAAGATCATATCATTCAACACCACTAACAACTGACAATGATTTTTTAGATTTTAGAAATTACATTGGTCAAAAGTCTTGGGAATATTTAGATCATCAAGGTTATGATATGCAACAATACACAACTATGTTTAGTGAGATGTGGGTACAAGAGTTTGCTAAAAAAGGTGGTGGTCATCATTCAGCACACATACATTGGAACCAACACGTGTCAGGTTTTTACTTTTTAAAGTGTAGTGATAAAACTTCTTATCCTGTATTTCACGAACCAAAGACTGGTGCAAGATGTACAAAATTAAAAATGAAGCCAGATTTAAAAGGTATATGGCCAGGTCACGAACAATTTCACCTTAAACCAAAACCAGGAACATTAATTATCTTTCCAGGATACTTGGAACACGAATTTGCAATAGATTTTGGAATAGAGCCATTTAGATTTATACATTGGAATATACAAGCCGTACCAAAAGAAATGGCAAAAGATGTATAAACATAATTTTGTTTATACAATAATTGAAGAATTTGTAGAGGTAGATAAAGAAAGTTTGAAACAAATTAAAAAAATTAAATTGAACAAAGATAAAAATGTACCGAATATGAATTTGACTTCTTTTTATGAAAAAAACAAAGTGCTTGATAAATTTGTTAAAAATAAATTTAGAAATATATTTAAAAAGTATAAATTAAAATTTAAAAAAAGTTGGGTTCAAAAATATGGATTAAATAGTTATCATAATTTACACACCCACCACATAAATGAAAAATCATTTGTTTGGTTTATTGAAGGAAAAGAAAATTCTTCTCCTTTAACTTTTTATGATATTGGTTATCCAATAATAGATACACAACAATCAATTATATTTAAGTTTGTTCCTGGTACATTAGTTATATTTCCAGGTTTTATACCTCATGAGGTAAGACCAAATAAAAATGATAACAGATTAATAGTAAGTGGTAATGTCTTTTAAAAAGAAAAAATATACAGTAATCAAACAAGCTATATCAAAGGACCTAGCAGCTTTTGTTGCAAATTATTTTTTAATGCAGAAACAAGTTTATGATACTTGTAGACAAGCAAGATATATTTCACCTTTTGAAAACATTATAGGTCATTATGAAAATGAAAATGAGCAGATACCAAACACTTATAGTCAGTATTCTAATATAGCTATGGAAACTTTAATGCTTAAATGCCAACCTAAAATGGAAGAAGTAACAGGATTAAAATTATATCCTGCATACACATATGCAAGAATTTATAAAAAAGGTGATGAGCTTAAAAGACACAAAGATAGATTTAGTTGTGAAATATCGACCACTATGAATTTAGGTGGTGATGATTGGCCAATATATTTAGATCCAACAAATACAGATATACCTCCGTCAGATAAGCCTTACAAGATCATTGGTAATAAGGGTGTAAGAGTAGATTTAAAACAAGGCGATATGTTAGTTTATTCTGGTTGTCAATTAGAACATTGGAGAAATAAATTTAAAGGTAAGGAATGTGTACAAGTATTTTTACACTATAACAATCGTAAAACTGTTGGTGCTAAAGATAATATGTTTGATAAAAGACCTCATCTAGGTCTTCCTTCGTGGTTTAAGCGATGATATAATTCTTAGATGGAGGCAGGGCACCACCACATACCCCCTGTCTCCTTTTAAGGATTATATTATATGTTAGGTATTACAGCTTTATCACAGTCCCCGATAGCTTCTTTAGGAGGAACTAATGTTAATGTTGCCGTTACAGGTTCACAATTAACAGGTTCTATTGGTGCTTCAACTGTAACTGCAAATGCTAATGTAAATGTAACAGGATCTCAATTAACAGGATCTATAGGAAGTTCAACTGTAGCATTAAATACACCTGTTAATGTAACTGGATCTCAATTAACAATGTCTATGGGAGAGGAATCTCTTATAGGTAATGCAACAGTATCGGTCACAGGATCTCAATTAAGTTTATCACTTGGTACTTACTCTGTAAGTGCTGATGGTAATGTAAGTGTTATTGTTACTGAGCATGACATGGTTACGTCAATTGGTTCAACAACAGTAACAGCTAATGCTGATGTAAATGTTACAGGTTCACAAATAACAGCAAGTCTAGGAGAAGAGACCGTTGATATAAATACACCTGTAGATGTTACAGGTTCTCAATTAACTACATCTATTAATTCAGTAGTAATTGAGATAATTACAGAAGTACCAGTTACAGGTTCTCAATTAACAATGTCTATAAACAGTCCTTTAATTACCGCTTGGTCAAATGTAGATCCTGGAGTAAGTAATACTTGGACTGAAGTAAACAAAGGAGTTTCTAACACTTGGACAGAAGTTGATAAGGCAGCTTAAAAAGGGTATAATACAAAATTATGGCATCAACTTTTTCATCAGATCTTAAACTAGAACTTATGGCTACCGGTGAGAATGCCGGTACATGGGGAACTAAGACAAATACTAATTTAGAACTTGTTCAACAAGCAATAGCTGGTTTTGAATCTATAACTCTTTCAAGTGGTTCTACTACAGCTTTAGTTATGAGTAATGCATCTATTTCTACTGCTAGAAATATGGTAATTAAATTTGCAACAATTACATTATCTGGAGCAACTACAGTAACCATACCAGACTCTATAGAAAAATTTTATATATTTGATTGCAGATTAATTACTAATCCAACAAACCTTACGATTAAAACTGCTTCAGGTACAGGATTTACAATAGATGCTTCAAAAATTTATGCAGCGTACGCTGATGGTACAAACCTTAATGAGGTATCACTAGATACATTAGGTGGTACGATAGGCACAGCTGGAATTGCCGATGATGCAGTGACTAGCGCAAAAATTGCTGATGATGCAGTAGTAAGTGCAGCCATCGCTGATAATGCAGTTTTGACCGTTAACATTTCTAACGCAAATGTGAGCACAGCTAAGATCGCTGATAATGCAGTGACTGCCGATAAACTACAAAGAAAATTTACAATAAGTACATCTTCTCCTTCTGGAGGTAGTGATGGAGACATTTGGTTTAAATATTCAACATAGGAGTTTAGATGGCTAATACCTATGCTAAAGTTTCAGGAACATTTCAAGAAGCAGATGAAATTTATGCTAAAGTATCTGGAACTTGGGAAGAAGTAGATGAAGCATATGGAAAAGTTTCGGGAGTATGGAAATTAGTTTTTAGTGCTTTTGAAGCAACATCAATTCAAACATTATCTTCTGGATCAGGAACTTTTTCTGTTCCCGCTCAAGCAAATGCAATTCATATACAAGCTGCAGTTGGTGGTGGAGGTGGTGCAGTTGGCGGAGCAGATTATGATAAAGCAGGCGGTGAATCAGCAGGAGCTGGAGGTGGATCAGGAGCTTTTATTTCAGACAAAATATTTTCTGTAACAGGTGGTGAAACACTTACATATGCAATTGGATCCTCTGGGTCAGGAACTGGTAAAGGTTTTAATGTAACTGCAACTGGTGGAGGAACCACTACACTTTCTGGCGGAACTTCTGGATCATTATTTTCATTGACAGGTGGTGGTGGATCAAGTGGTACTGGCGGAGGTGTTCAAGGGCCTTTAAGATCTAATACTGCTGGGACTGCAGGTAGTGCAACAATAAGTGGTACTGCAATAACGTCTGGTAATTTTAGAGATACAGATGGAACTCAAAAAGCAGTAACAACAAATACATCAGGACCAGATGGTACTTTTAATTCATCTGGTAACGGAGCAGTAGGTTCTAATAACGGTAACTGTGGTGGAGACAACTGTAGAATAGGTGGATCTAACGGTGCTGCATCTTACGATGGAAATATTTCTGGAGGATCAGGAGGTTCGTCTTCTGGATCTGGTACTAATGGAACTGCAGGTACAAGAGGATCTGGTGGTGGAGGAGGAGCTGCTCAAGTTAATACAGGTTCAACAAGTGGAGCTGCAGGTGGGAGTGGTGAAATAAGATATAGGTTCTTAAAAGTTAATTAGTGTTTCTTAAACCACAAAAAATTATATTTAATTCAATACTTCAAAGATACAAGTTAAAAGATATTACATTTAATCAAACTAATAATAATCAAGAACTTATAGACCAACTAGAAATTGATATAAAACTGAATGGTTTATTATGTCCATTAGTTGTTAATAATAACGTGTTAATAGATGGTAATCATAGATATGAAGCTATTAAAGATTTTTGTACAGAAACACTTGTTTATGTGGTAAAGGATAATGATATGGAAAAATTATTATCTAAACTAAATAGCTATATTTGGTTTGATTACCAAGGTAAACTTGATGGCTAATATATCTAAATGGTTTGGTTACCCTATTTATATAACTAAGTTAGAAAACTTTGAAAATATTAATAAAAAAATTGTACCTATAATACTTAGAGATATTACTCCAACCAATTCTCAATACTCACGGACCACGGATGTAAAGCCAAAAGAATTACAATCTATTGATGATAATCTACACAAAGATAAAAGATTTAAAGAATTATATACTGAGTTATCTAAAGTTATACAAGGTTGTTTATCTGCACAAAAATATAATTTAGATTTGTTTGAAGTTTATATAACAAAGTCTTGGGCTACCTTATCTACCAAAGAACAATTTATTTCTTATCATAGACACATGAGTAGTCACTTTAGTTTTGTTTATTACCCTCAAGCTCACGAACAAGGTAATTTATTTTTGCTTGATGATGACGCTCATAAGGTAGGACTAAATATACCAAAGAGAGATCCATACTTTACAGAGTGGGATCAGAATAATTATGGTAAAGCTGAGTATCCCGCAGAGACAGGTAATGTAATTATATTTCCTTCTATGATGTTTCATGAGACTGGGAAGAATACAAAAGATATACCAAGACTTTCTATATCAGGAGATATAATGTTAACTATGAAAGAAGGCATAAAATCTGAACATAATATACCTTCTCCTCTGACTTGGATGAAGCTATAAAATGTTGTAAAATGGCTTATGCCTTTAAGAAATGTAAGAATAGCCCCAGGTTTTAATAAAGCAGATACTCCTTCAGGAGCAGAAGGCCAATGGATTGATGGTGACTTTGTAAGATTTAGATACGGTCAACCAGAAAAAATAGGTGGCTATACAGCTATCGGACAACAAACTATTTCAGGACCTACACGTGCACAACACACTTGGACAGATTTAGAAGGTAATAGATACGCAGCACTTGGTACTTCTAAAGCTTTATATATTTATTATGAAGATAAATTTTATGATGTAACACCTTTAGCAACAGCTATAACAGGTGCAACTTTTACATCTACAAATGGATCAGATATTGTAACCGTAAATAAATCAAGTCATGTTCTTGAAGTTGGAGATTACATTACATTTACATCTGTAACTGTACCAGGACAAGCTACTACACTTAATGGTGATATAAATGATTCTGTTACCACTATTACACTTACAAGTTCTACAGGTTTTTCTGCAGCAGGCACTGTTAGAATTGGCGATGAATTAATTACATACACAGGAAAGTCTTCAAACGATTTAACAGGATGCACTAGAGGTACAAACAGCACTACTGCAGCAGCTCATTCAAGTGGTACAGCAGTTAGAGAAGCAACAGTCACAAGATATAACACTACAGATTTTACTAGTTTGACTTTTGAAGTTTTATCTACAGCTACCAATTCATTTACTATTAAAATGGCTACAACTGAAACAGGGACAGGAATGTCTGCAGCAGGTGGAGCTTCGATAAATCCTTATGAAGAAATTGGTCCAACGATACAAACATATGGTTATGGTTGGGGTACAAGTACATGGGGTACAGTTGCTTGGGGATCTGCAACAACTAGTTCTTCAGTAATACTAGATCCTGGTAGTTGGTCATTAGATAACTTTGGACAACAACTAATAGCAACAGTTAAAGATGGTAAGACATTTGTTTGGAATCCAGGTGTTTCAAATCCATTAGAACAAAGATCAGTCATTATGTCTGGTGCTCCAACAGCATCAAGGTTAACAATAACTTCAGATAGAGACAGACACGTTGTACATTTTGGAACTGAAACAACTATAGGAGATTCTACTACACAAGATCCTATGTTTATTAGATTTAGTGATCAAGAAAATTTTAGTGTTTATCAACCAACTTCTGTAAATACTGCGGGAACATTTAGACTTGATACAGGTAATAAAATTGTAGCAGCAGTATCTGGTAAAGATTATAATTTAATTTTAACGGATCAAGCAGCATACACAATGCAGTTTGTTGGTCCACCATTTACTTTTTCAATCAGACAAGTAGGATCCAATTGTGGATGTATTGGACAACATGCAACTGTATATGCAGATGGTAAAGTATTTTGGATGGGATCAGGTGGAGGTTTCTTTGTGTTTGATGGTACCGTCAAATTACTTCCATCACTTGTAGAAGATTTTGTATTCACGACTACTGGATCAAATGTAGGAATAAATTATTCTTCTAACGAAATTATATATGGTTCACATAATTCTTTATTTAATGAGATTGTATGGTTTTATCCAGCAGGCACTCCCGCAGGTAATCCAGCAGTACAAAATAACAGAGCTGTAGTTTATAACTATGTTGAAAATAGTTGGTCTACTATGACTCTTGCAAGAAGTTCTTACGCAGATGCAAGTACTTACGATGTGCCTTATGCAACAGAATATAGTTCAACAGGTATTCCATCTTTTTCAAATTTAAGTGGTGCTACAAATACATTTGGTGCATCAACTTATTATGCTCATGAAGTAGGTAATAATGAAATAGCTTTAGATGGTTCTGAATCGGCTATACCTGCTTATATTCAATCTGGAGATTTTGATTTACCTACTGACGGTGATGGAGAGTATTTACTTAGACTAAGTAGATTTTTACCAGATTTTAAAAATCTTCAAGGTAATGCAGTCGTTACAATTTTCTTAAAAAATTTTCCTATTGATGCTGGAGCATCCTCACAACTTGGTCCTTTTACAATTAATGCTAACACACAAAAGATAGATACTAGAGCTAGAGGAAGACTTGCTAATATAAAAATACAAAATACTGCAGTAGATGAGACATGGAGATTTGGAACATTTAGAGCAGATGTTAACCCTGATGGAAGAAGATAATGGCTAAGATAAATGTATATGTACCGGAACCACCACAAGAATATAGTGTAGAAGGATTTAGACAAATAAACCAAGGTCTTGCAACTATTGAAAATCAATTAAATACTTCATATCAACAAGACTTGAAAAACGAACAAGATTCGTTTAATTACTTTATGCAATGACAATAAGATATAAAAGCGAAACATTTGATTTAACAACCACTAACGTTACACCAGTTTTAACGTGTCCTAGTGATGCAACTATTATTGTAAAAAGCATACAAGCTGTACATGACACTGCTAGTAATGTTGATACTCATGCATTAGTAACTAAATCAGGTGGATCAGCTGTAAAAGTATCTTATGAAGAATTAAATAAAGCGACTGTAAATATGGTTAAGGGTTCTCTTAATTTAGAAGCTAGCGATATTTTATCAATGCAAGCAGGTGCAGCTAATGAGATTACAGGTATTGTTAGTTATGCTTTGATAGATCGTTCACAGGAAAATGGCTAGAAAATTTAAAGATTTTGTTGAAAGAGATAAGCCTAGGAAAAGACCTAGAAGACACTGTAAGAATCCTAATAAAAAAAAGAAGTTGCAGAATAATAAAAAATATAATAGACAAGGACGGAGACAAAAATGAGTGATATAATTAAACTACCAGCAGAAGCAAAAGAAATAGTAAAACATAAAAGAACAGGTAAGGTCTATGCTGATAAAGCTGAGTTTGATGCTGATGTTGCTGATCCCAATACTGACACTACTGATGATGATTTTAGGCAAGACTTGGAAATTAAAGTTACTAGAGTCACTATGGGAGCTGCCACAAAAAAATAATGCAACCTCGAGGCGCAACCGAAATTCAAATGGAGATGCTGAGTAAGCATGTCGATAAAAATTTACTTGATCAATTTCAAATCTGTACATCCATACCAGGTAAAGTCCCGCTAGACCATAATAAGATAAATATACTTTGGCAAAAAAATTCTTGGGATCAACCTAATCTACAAAATTTTTTTAGAAATAAAGACAGGCACAATGAGTATGATTGGTATGTATTTAACAGTCACTGGAACTATGAAAAGTTTAGATATTTTTTTGATATACCTACAGAAAAATGTATCGTTATCAAAAACGGCATGGATAAATTTCCTCAAAGAAAAATATATAAGAAGGGTGATCCAGTAAAACTTATACATCACTGTACACCATGGAGAGGATTAAATGTTCTTTTACGTGCAATGCAGGAAATAAAAAACCCTAATATTATATTAGATGTTTATAGTTCTTCGCAAGTCTATGGAGATGAATTTAAAAAACGTAATGAAGATCACTTTAAAGACTTATATGAACAAGCAGAAAAATTACCAAATGTAAATTATATTGGATACAAACCAAATGAATATATTTTAGAAAAAATGCAAAGCAATGATTTATTTGTTTATCCATCTATATTTGAA